>Ga0209631_10000356_pt1 | contig 61099 bp, 46 predicted proteins | sample COG_08_FD_184752 | JGI IMG/M metagenome (GOLD analysis project Ga0209631, IMG submission 184752) | Pelagic Microbial community sample from North Sea - COGITO 998_met_08 (SPAdes) (version 2) | ecosystem: Environmental > Aquatic > Marine > Neritic zone/Coastal water | place: Helgoland, sampling... | reverse complement strand
TTTATATACATGTCTTCAATAAAAGCCCGATTTCCATTCACTTGGGTCCCCGACGAACGATCGAATGCTTGCTGTGCGTGCCAGCGCGCTTTTACTGTCTTGTATCGACGACATCACTGTCGTGCCTGTGGTAAAATATTCTGCTACCAATGCTGTTGCCACTATCAGACGCTTCCTTCGTTCGTCCATAAAACACACACACGTTATAACGACGGGCAGCTGCAACGTGTGTGTGGGGGCTGCGACGTAAAGATTGCCGTCATCAAGAAAAGTAAAATTATGATACTAATCGTGTCGCTGCTTCCTTTATGTCTCTGTGAAATCGCGGCGTTACGATATGTTTCCAAAAAGTGGAAGGCGGCTGTTGATACGATTGTCGGGATTTATAAAGGGATGCAATATAAGGCAAGCTACCAGCGGTGGACTGGTGTCGAGAGACGCATCCTAAAAACGCACTGGCAGTCGTTCAACCGCCATTCGCGACTGGTTGTTCAGGCAATCCGCGGTCTAACTGGTATTGTCGACTTGGGTACGATGGCGCGATATTATCACGACGACAAGCGTGTTTACCCATGCAAAGCACTTTTTTGTCAATTTGAATGCTACGAAGAATTTAACCATTTTGACATTCTCCAGCTTTTGTGCTCGTTTCCTGCCGCGCAAATATTAGAGTGTCAAGAGATGGAATCGTGGATTGGTCAGACACTCAACGTCATCGAGACAGAATGGCTGTGTTTACTGATGCCACGAATTCTCGAATGTGGTCGCACGCCGGCTATACAACGTCTATTGGCGAATAATCTTATCCCACGTGTGTCTACCAACATGCGGTTGGCGTACCGTTTTTACTTTATCTGTAATTTTCTCTGTCATAGTTCGCGACACAAGACGTTTTATCGCTCTTTACTTGACCGCTTTCTTGGCATGATCGACAAGCAATATTATTTCGAGCTCGACCGCACCGAAAAGCTAGTTCATGAATTGCGTACACCTGATAAAGTTAGCGACTACGATTACAAGGGTATAAGAATGCCGTTTGACCCGGAGATTATTATCGAAGATGTCGTCGCCGCGAATATCAGAAGATTATTAACCAATACGTCGCCTTGGGTTGTCCCAATAACGACGAATCGCGGGCCGTATCAGCTATTGATTAAACACGACGACCTTCGAAAAGACGCATTTGTTGTTGATTTTGTCAAGATTCTCAGCAAGATCAATCGAGATATCTCTTTGAAACATTATCACGTGATCCCAATCACCGTCGATTTTGGTATCGTCGAGATGTTGCCCGACACGACGACACTCTTCGCTATCAACCAAACGTCCAATTTATCCAATTTCATAATTCGACACAACATTCACATGCCAATGGCTCAAATACGTTTGTCGTTTATCGCCTCATGTGCTAGTAATTGCGTGTTATGTTATATACTTGGCGTTGGCGACCGTAATCTCGGGAATATTTTAATCTCAAAAGATGCTACTATGACCAACATCGATTTTTCGTACATTTTAGGCACAGATCCGAAATGGGGCGAACTGACAGAAATGCGTATAACGCCGGGCATGTTGCAGCTGATTGGAGGTCTCGATTCGGACGAATTTGATGCCCTGAAACGCTTTTGTTCTGAAATATTTACGGATATTAAACGATATATATTCGCCTGGTATCCTCTATTCGAACACTTGGCAACGGCAGACCCACCGATCTACCTTCATCACGGTGACCTGAAAGGCGTTCAGGCGCACGTGGAGAGTCGTCTGATGCCGGACGCGTCAGATGAAGACGTCGCTGTGGCAATCGCCGCCATATTAGAGAAGAACTCCGATCGTAGCATTGCTGGTGTCTTCGACAGCTTTCATTGGCTGAAAAGTTCGATGGACACTGTTATTAATAAAATCTTGTATATATAGTAAAGCTGCAGTTGAATACGATGGAGGGCTATGTCTTGGTCAAAGGCGAGCGACACGAGCCAATTAAAGACGAGCTACATATCTCCTCATGCGCGTGGTCGATGTTGGTTGCCATAACGGTCATGCTGGGTGTTCAAACTTTACTAGCATCATTGACCGTAATCAGCGTGTATACAACGTACCGCGCACACGAGCCCACGCTGTTGATAATTCGCGAGACCAATTGGAGCAGCATGCTCGACGATTCTTCACGTATTTTACACAACACAAACAACATAACCCAAAAGGCGAATCGTGTCTTGCATAGCAATGGCATGGCTATACTTGACAAGACAAGCGACATTGTAGGCAATATTGGGCCTATTACAACTCGTCTGGCCGATATCGTCGATGACAATTTAACTGTTTCTGTGAAAGATGTTATTTTGAATATTAGACATTTATCACGCACTTTAGACGCGTTACGCGTGGACGAATTGATAAATGTATCGATCGCATTTGTCAATCAAACGATGCGCGAGCTTTCACCGGAGGTTGTAAACACTGTAATGTCTACAATCGACCATGTCAACGGCGTCATGACCATTGAAAATGCAGATTCCGTGCGCGAACTGGTGAAAGATGCAGATGTTTCGATTCGAACGATCGACAAATTTTTGAAAATAATTGGGTCGATCAACGGAAAATCGACAAATTAAGTATATATTACAACGTGTATGTAATAAATGCTCATAAAAATCGTAATTATATTGTTATCAGTTTGGCATACATGTGCAACGTATCATACCACCGACTATATTTTAGGACGGGTACGTTTGTTGTGTGCTCTTAATTCTAGAATGACTTGTACCGAACACGAGGGCATTCTAGTGCTAGACTGGGACGCGGAGCGCTCACCGGATCAGCTGTGGGTGTTTAACGAGCACGCACGCGAGAGAATCACTGGCGAATTAGCGCTTTCAATTATCAACGACCTCGCTCGGGGCGGACCAGATAGACGTATAACTATTGTCCCAATATTGAACGCATGGGGACGAAGAGCGGTAGAAAATGGTCGTGGCTGTCAACGGAAGAATGAACGTGGCGTTGATACGAATCGTAATTACGCTCACCATCCATATTATAAGTATGGGGAAGAATACGAAGGGCCGTATCCGTTGTCTGAAAAGGAAACAAAGCTAGTTTCGACGCTTCTGCTTCGTGGAACAAAGAGATATTTAAATATTCATTCAGGTGAATATAGTCTTTACATGCCATTTGATAGTAAAAATGAGGCGCCACCGAATGCTGAAAAAATGCGTGCGATGCTGAGCAAATTAAGTCCTTTGTGCCCCCAGTGTGTGGTTGGGAGCGCTGCTGTGATGTCGTCGTACAAAGCATACGGCACATCGGTTGATTACGCAATCAATCACGGCATTCCAGAAGCATATACCTTTGAAATATATGGCCGAGATGCTTCGACTTGTGTCGATATGTTTAACCCACCCGCCTTCAAGATGCAAAAAATCATCAACCAGTGGAAAACCATCCTTTTCAGGACAATTGATTGAGTGTGGGCTCAATCAGTTTAAAGTTTTCATAGACTGTTGCCCTTAGCCCATTATTGTTGACATTGTAAATGAGCCAATGATGGTACATGTCCCACTCCTGGCTTTTGACGATAGAAAGATCATCGAATTTGTCCTCGATGATCTCTTTAAGAGCACAGATCTGGTGGATATAGAAGCAGGTTTCTAACAGGGCACCAAGTTCTTCAGTATATGTGCTCGGTGCACCTTCACGATTGATATTTTTATACATTTCTTCTTGTATAGTATCGTCAAAAAAATCTTTACTGTCTATTATCGTCGCGAATTCTCGATAAATTGTAAAAACAACGTGATTACGAATATCTTGAAGCGATATTCCATTCATCCACGCACGAGCTGTGACTGAATCGCGTACCAACGTCGATGAGTCTACTACTGGCGCATCGAGTGCGTTGATAACGCCAACAGAATCAATCGGTCGAAATCGCGAGAGCTGGGCATAAAAATCATGAACAACGTTAATCGAGCCACTCTCCTTTAGAATGTCGATCATCCGAATTGTCTGCTCCCTATAGAAGCTCATCGTCAATAGATACTGTCGTATATATAGTCAAAATATACGACCCGTAGATGACTAGATACCTGTACGTCTCGAAATACACGCTTTTTCGCCACGTGCCACAGAAAGACCAAATCTGCGTGATTGATGGCGAGACGCGCGTCTGGACGGTCGCTGATTGCTTTGACTGGTTTATTATAAAATCGTACGCGTTCACAGACTATATATTTTACGTCGACGACATAGCTGAGGTGGACGAGTGGGACACTACGGGCAAGCGACTGCATATTATCATTAACAAAGGCTTGAATGTTAGCGAGAAACTCGATATTTTATTTAAAATGAAGACAGACATTAACTTAAATGTTTCCGTTTACTTTGATTGCGACGTTGACGAAGTGGTACGCTCGATAATTAATTGATTTTATAAAATGTACTTAAATGATGACAATTGGCACACGGTGGCGTGTCGATTGTACTTCAAGTATAGTTTTATTACATAGCATAAGTTAAATAAATTACCACCGTATGTTAGTATGTTTATATTCCATCGCCTACCGCCGCAAGTCGACACTAGGGGGTTTTCGGTACGGTAAGAGCCCGTTAGCATTCTTGGTATCCTCCTGCAACTCACTATAACTTCCGTCACTATCGTCCCATAGGTTCTTTTTCTCGTTCAGATTAACGTTGATAAAGTAGACGGCACCTCCGTGTCGACTATACTCGACAGCTTCACGTCCCAAGAGCTCAAAGCGGCGTACATTGGTACAGGATCCGTGTCGACTATACTCGACAGCTTCACGCCCCAAGAGCTCAAAGCGGCGTACCGTGCGAAGAATGTATGTCCGAGTTAATCTTCTAAACTATTTTCTACTAGTATATAAACAGACGATACGTACACTAAAATGCTCCGTCTCGTCGTCTTCCTTATTTTACTACAACATGCACACAGCTACTGTATGGTGACACCCGATGCCAATGGACATGTCAACGCGACGGCGTTGAGCGCAGAGCTGGGTGAGTCGACGGTGCTTGGTTATGCAGGGGTCGAAGGGAGTACTGCAGCGCAAAACGCAGGGTTCTATTCCTGCCAAGCCCTCAAAACCATCGAGATACCGTCTAGTGTAGAAACGATTGGTTCGTTTGCGTTTTACAATTCCGGTTTGACACATTTAACCATCCCGAGTAGCGTAAAGACAATAAGAAACGATGCGTATTGGAAATGTGATGACTTAGAATCTGTTGATTTCAGTCTTGCGACCCAGTTGGCAACCATTGGTGATTATGCGTTTTACGACGCCAGAGCCTTGACCTCGGTCGATTTCAGCGACGCGACCGCGTTAACAACGATTGGTGTTCGGGCGTTTAAAGATACTTGCTTACTGAGTGTACCCGAGCACAGTGCAACAACTGTAGGGACAGAAGCGTTTAGCAACATTTGTTTCCATAAATGCCGATTGGGTGCAGACCCACCGGGGATGAATATCACCACTGGACATGGAACGTATTCGGATGCAAGTCAGTCATTTAAAGGTTGTACATTGTTGACATCGGTAAAGATTGAGGATGACGTCACAACCATTGGTGATCGGGCGTTTTACTCTGCCACCGCCTTGACCTCGGTGACTTTCCCGAATAGCGTGATATCCATTGGTGATCGGGCGTTTTACTCTGCCACCGCCTTGACCTCGGTAACGATCCCGAGTAGTGTGACAACCATTGGTCCTTTTGCGTTTTACGATACTTGCTTACTGAGTGTACCCGACCACAGTGCAACAACTGTAGGGACTAGCGCGTTTAACAACATTTGTTTCCATAAATGCCGATTGGGTGCAGACCCACCGGGGATGAATATCACCACTGGACATGGAACGTATTCGGATGCAAGTCAGTCATTTCAATATTGTAAAATGTTGACATCGGTAAAGATTGAGGATGACGTAGAAGAGATTGGTTCTTATGCGTTTAAAGATACCGCCTTGACCTCCGTGACCGTCCCAGTGTGTACACACATAGGTACCGAGACGTTTCCAAGCGCGACGAACCTAGTGAGATCCTTTCCACGAGCCTGCGTGGATAACTACGTCTCAAAGGGCACCTCCGTGTCGACTGTACTCGACAGCTTCACACCCCAAGAGCTCAAAGCGGCGTACCGTGCGAAGAATGTATGTCCGAGTTAATCTTCTTAACTATATTCTACTCAAATGCCAGTTATTCGTTAGGGTGGTGCGCCGACGGTGTTCCGTGTCTGTTTGCGTTCTCTGCGTTTCCTTTCATTTTCCCACCGTCGCCATTTCCTGCACCAGTCGAACGTCGACGAACCGGTCGCACAGGGGGCAGCGCCTTCCATTCTTGACCATCGATGCTAAATAACAGTTGGGGTGGTACGTGTGGTTGCAGGGGAGCGCCCACCCGGTGTACATGCGCTCGTGGCACGCCCCGCACCGTAGGTCCGACTCGACGCGGACGGTCTCCTTGAAAAAACACATGTTCCGTTTTTAAAAAAAAGAAGGATTATTTACGGGCGTGGACGCGGTCATTTACACGCATGGGTGGTTTAGGTGTTGGCAGACCGCCACACGTTCCACATTACAGTGGCTATAATTATCAATCTACTGGCCTGCCTACACACTAGGCATGAACACAACATAGATAAAATTTGTGGCTGAGAATCGTAGTAGATACTGTCTAGTTACCTACATCATTGTATCACACATAGTAGCTTTCTTATGCTCGAAGTATAATAAAAGTATATCCTATCAAAAATATTAAAATAACGGTCCGTATTATTAACCACACCCACGCTCGCCCTACAACCACCCGGCAAGACTCGCGTCGTGGCAGTTGTGAAGTCGAAGTGTGAGTCCCCGTCAAGCAAGACCAAACGCAACACCAAACATGTACGCAGACATTTTAACCAGCCTCGAGAAGATCCGCGCCCTGACCGGCGTTGAGGGCGAGCTCCAGCTCCCTCAGATTACTGTTATCGGCGATCAGAGCAGCGGCAAGAGCTCGCTACTGGAGGCCTTGACAGGCTTCCCCTTCCCTACAAATGCGGGCATTACAACCAAATGCCCAATCGTTGTACACACGCGCAAGACGCAGGCTAAAAAAACAATGTACACGATCGACGAGAAAGAAATCGAATACGGTGCTCTTTCTGTTGAAATTTTGGGGTTGCAATCAACTAACATTAAAAACGACAAGGTAAGCCAAACGCCCATCACCATTCACGCAGAAGGATGTGATATGAACGACCTTGTGCTGGTCGATTTGCCTGGTATTATTGCAAATGGCCCCGGTAAAGCCGACGTGATTGCGATGATAAAAAAGTATATCACACCGGAACAATCGCTTATTTTAGTGGTGACCGAGGCCACGCGCGACGATGAAAATGCCCAGGCGCTAGAATTGGCGAAAATGGTCGATCCAGATGAGCAGCGAACATTGCGAGTGCTAACGAAATTTGACATATTTGACGGCGATGCGCAGCGCCAGCGCGCGGAAGAAATGATTGTTTCCGGCGAAGGCCCATTGCGTCCACATGCCGTCATCTGTCGAATCAATGGATCCGGCTACGACAGCGCGGACGAGCGTCAAAAGCTCGGTGCCATCAAAGATTTCGCCGGCGTCTCGTCGTTAAAAGATCGTCTACCTGGGCTACTGTGCCAACTGATAAAGACAAACTTGCCCAATTTAAAGCAGCAGGTAAATGGATTGATCAAAGAGTCGGAAAAAACGCTCGAAAAGATCGGAAGATCGCCCCCGGATTGCACGCAGGTGTTAACCGATGTGCAGCGCCAGCTCGCTGTTGACCTGGATATTGAACTGACATCTACAATGCACTCGTTCAGAGAGAAAATTCACGACACGCTGAAGTCGATAACTTACGCGACAGTGGAAGATTTGTATCGACACGATGCATTTACTTGTATTTTTTTTCAAGGAAATCGTACTTTCGAGAAGTGCGTCGAAAAGTATCACGAGAGCTGGATTTCAACTGTCGATACGCTATTCGATAGCGTTAAAAAGACGATGCGTGAGCATCTACCGACATTGGAGGGCGTATCAAGTGTCCTGCGGGGTGCCATCAAAGAGAGCTGGAGGACCTTCTGCTGTGTATTGATGAATAAACTGCGAGAAAAAATGAACGAAGAGCTGGGAAAAGAGAAACGTTTTAAAACTATGAATCATTACATCACGGCGAAGTACGACGAGAATTTAATGTTCGACGACAAGACGCGCAAAGCAATCAAAACGTCAATTTGTACTGAAACAGTGTGTACAAAACGGCGTGTCAGGGGGGATGATATATATACGGTACATACTCTCGAAGACGTAAAAGATAATATAATGGAACTCATCGATGCCGCGCTCAAACGCCGGGCCGAAACATACGAATCTGCCAGCCTCGACGCTCAACACAAGGAGCGTATCTTGGCCGCAGTCAAGGCGAATTGGGCTGTCTCGAAAAAAAGCCTGATCGACAACATGCTCTCGGCGGTCTTGACGATTGCCGTCTTCGGTAAAAGAGAATGGCTACAAAAAACGCTGATGTCGGATCCAGCGATCCGCGCGAGCGCCTCGGAAGATTTGCATACCAAGAAAGAGCGCGAGCGCCACCTTAAACGCTTAAAACAAATGGGCGAATGTCGTGAGATTTTGGCACAATATTGAGTAGTATAGTATACCCTATCAAAAATATTAAAATAACGGTCCTGTCAATTGGTACGCTGTGGAGATAAAAATTGTGGCTGAGAGTCGCCTGCCGACACACTGGGCGTGAACACAACATAGATAAAATTTATGGCTGAGAATCGTAGTAGATACTGTCTAGTTACCTACATCATTGTATCACACATCTACACACAGACACGCCACGGCGCGAGCCTTATTAGCCACACCCACGCTCGCCCTACAACCACCCGGCAAGACTCGCGTCGTGGCAGTTGTGAAGTCGAAGTGGGAGTCAAGCAACACCAAACGCAAGCCAACACAAGCCACACACAAGATTCAAATCAAACTTATTACAACATGCTCACAAAGCGCTCAATGCAAAATCGCTCGAAACACCCCATGATGAGCTTTGCTGCCACTTTCACCGGATGCATCGAATCTGACGTTAGCGGCAAGTCGTATGGTTCAAAAAGGACCCCACACGCCAAAGAAGACATGGTAGATATTGCTACAAAAATCAAGGCAATGAACAATCCGGAAATCACCCACGACATTATCGATCTATCAACGTATGGCGAAGAGCTCCCCCCTGCATTTGTCATGCACATAAAGGGTTTGTTGCCAAAAGACCTATGTCAGCGTATGTTTGACGAGGTAAATTCTATACCGTACGAAGACACCGATCATCAAATGTGGAATCACGGCCGTCTGTGCAACAAAAATGCAAGGTGCAATGCGAATCTGGGTGATATTTGCCAGCAAGGAGATATTGCAAATGCAAATCCAGACAAGAGAGTTCCAACCGTATGGAATTTTGACGATTTTCCAGCGTTTAAAGAAGCTCGTAAAATACTTGCGTCGTTTGGACAAAAAAACATGCAAGATATGTTATGTGAGCTAAACTTCTACTTCCCGGGTGGAGGTATAGGCTCACATGGCGACAGAGAGCGGAATATGGTGGTTGGAGTCTCTGGCGGTGCAAAAAGAAAGCTTCAGTTTCGGTGGTGGCATCGAAACAAACCAGTCAGTTCGCTCATTACACTCTCGCTCAACCCCGGCGACGTGTACATCATGTGCGGGAAGGCATCTGGCAATGACTGGAAATCCTCTTCTATTCCGACACTACGGCATCGCGCTGGGTGCGGCGATGGAAAATTTCTGGACAAGGAAGACACCACTGTCAAGAAACGTGGCGAAAAAAGACATTGGGACGAGGAGACCATGAAACGAGTAAGACGTAAACTATAAAGTATACCCTATCAAAACTATTAATATTAAAATAACGGTCCGTGATATTAACCACACCCACGCGCCCTACGCACAATCCACGCACACACCCCAAAGCCGCTCGCGCACCCAAGCTGCTTGCGTCTAGCGCATGTGACTCTCAATGCACAATGCCTCCAAAAGCTATTAATAAATACACGCAACGTCGCGCAGAAGAAATGAGACCTCGCAAACGAACGAAGCGGCAGATAGAGATCGAAGAGGAACGCTCGCTGCGAATTTGGCGTCAGCGAGAGCTTGCCGATCGGGCCAAGCGAGAAGTGTTAATTGAAATGGCACAAAAGGATATAACTGAATTGAAAAATCGATATGAAAAATATCTTACGTATCTAGAAAAAAAGCACCCTGTTTATCGCAAGTATCTGCTCCTAAGCTCGAATAAGATAACGACGGGGCCGCTGGACGACGCGATTGGTCTGGAGGTGTGGGAAAAACGATATTTAAAAATACTCTTCGACGTCCGTGACGGGCTCGCTAGCGCAGAACACGACTGTGGACTCACGGCTGCCCGTTTAAAAAAGAACGAGAGACACGCGAAAAGGCCACGTCTGGCACTCGGAAGTATAACTTCAACGTTGGCTTCTTAGCCTCCTTCTTAGCGCAAAGACAATAAATCGCAACACCAGCGACAAGCAAAACACATACTATCACAATCCATATTACAGCGATCGAAGTGTCAGTGGGCGAGTAAGCCGCGTCCTGTACAATGAACAACGTTAATTTTTTATAGTCCTCCAACTTTCGAATACCTTTGTGAATCAAACTGTTGTACCAGGCCTGATACCAATCGCAATGACCTTCTTCTGGATCGTAGTTTGTTACGTCATAATGCGCTCTTTCATGCAACGACAATTCCATCATAGCCAACGTGAGGGGGTATTCGGTTAAGTCAGAATAGACATACTCGCGATCGTTCCCGAACCCACGCGTTAGACGAATCCAAAATGTCATATGCAATGTTGTGAATGTACCGTCTTGATTTATTGTGTATGCCTTGGTAAAACGCCCCATTAGTCCTTCTTTGGTCTTATCGCGTATCAATCCAATGGAATACTCTTCTCCGATGTTTTCATACCCAGACGACTCGACCATGCTCGCGTACAAGCTCAAAAAGCGCTGCTCTACGTCGTTCAGTGTTGTATCGCAATGTAAACTGTCATAACATTCGACCACTACGCCGTTGGTTGTTTTCACCACTTTTCTATCCAAATCGTATACATTTAACGTATGTTGTCTATTTTGTTCGTAGATTAAAGAGCTGACTGTCTCGCTACCGTTGAAATATGGATTGTCGCGCGTTATTCTAGCGTCGTCAACGTAATACGTATCAACAATATTTGGTTTATATGTAAGCAGCGCGTTCACGCTACTAACCAAGTACAAAAAGACCAGCCATCTCATCTTTTTAGATTGCTGCAATTATATATAGGCTTCTTTAATTGATTGTTAACAGTATTGTGAAATTTGCACATCCAATCCGGATCAAGCACCGGCATCTCGGCTTGTTGTAAATTAATCTGCATGTGCTCTCTACATTCGGCACATGGGTATAATTCGGCCAGCGTATACATGAAGACAGTAAATGCGAAATTGTTTTGATCGGTCGCATCGTTCGCTTTCGCCATATGGTGTAAAAGGTACCAAGTAGACCGCCCCAACTCTTCTTTCTGCACACAGGTGTCTTCACAATGGCATACATTCGCGGAGGCCAGAGAAAATATAGATAAAATTAATAATAGCTTCATATCATATATGATTGATATTATATTTATATTTATAATTTAGAGTATCCACTACAACATGGACATTTGCATATTGTCTTTACACAACATTTGACGTACCCTTTGACGTACCCGCATAAACATCCAATTTTCTCCAAAACACACCACACGAAGGCGAGTACAGCGATTACTAATAACGCAATGAGTACGTACGTGCCGGTCTGGAGAACCTGGTAGGCGTCATCGATGTCGGCTGCGATACTCGAAGTGAAATTCTCCATGTTAAATCGTATACGAAGCTCTTTTATACTAAAAGATTATACATTTTGACGGTTGCTTCAAATCGTGCGTGGTAAATACTTCACGATGTGGCGTTTTTGCAAAATTGATGAGCAGATGGTAAGTATCGAGAACATTTTCTTTTGTTTTTGCAGAGCATTCGCTGTATATCACGTTTTTCAACTGCGACGTGCGTATGAACGTCCGCACAGTCTGCTTCGAGACGATGCGAGAGCTTTCGAGGTCTATTTTATTGCCAATGAGTACAACGCTACACATCGCGCCATTCGTTTCAAATATCGTCTTAAACCAAAATTCCACTTTCTTCCAACTGTTTATATCGGTCACGTCGAAGACTACAACACAACAATCTGCATCAAAGACGTACCGGACCAGGAGCCTGTCGTAGAAATCTTGGCCGGCCGTGTCGTAGAAGCGTATACCGAATAATTTTTGTTTATATTTCACCACGCTTGTAGCAACATCAATGGCAATTGTTTTGTCAACTTCACCAGGTCGACCTGGAGAGAGCCATTCTTTAAGCAATGTAGATTTACCAGCACATTGGTCGCCAAGTAGAATAAAGTTGATTGAGTCGGTCATCTTCTCACGTGGATAGATCTTGTTTATACGTATGATTTCTTCTTGTTGACGAGCTTGCGCACTACCTCGTTGATATAAATAGACGGCTTACATTGGTCTACCATTTTCTTAGCCCGCTTTTGGTTTGTCTCTTTTAAAATTTCGTGTACACTTTTGAGTAGGGTTGTCCATCGCATGATGACATTGAGCTCTGTCCCGATAAATGCACTTACTTGCTCGTCTAGATTATTTAAATGGTGCACTTTTCGACGGTATGCTGCATCAAGCGCAGGTATAAATACCCCCACCACGCGCAATTCTTCGAGACGACTGTTCGGCGCCAAGTAATACCCAGATAGATTCATCGGACACTGCCCCCCACGACAGAGATATCGTACAAACGAGAATATTTCTACGGTTCCACGCGAATATGAACCACATAATTCAAATTCGATGGTTTTGGCGAAACGACTCGAATCCAGGCGATCTTGTAGCGTCGGAGGCACGTCAAACAGTTCGTATGTGATGTCGTTGTGTATATTGCCCGTCAACGTCATCCCGTAAAACACGATATTTTCGTAATTTGTTTTATTTGATCCGTATGTATCGAAGCATTCTTCGCCCTTAGCGATGTCTGCGACCGCGCGCATATAAAACACCCCATTCTTTACATTCCAGTCAACGTTGGGTTCATTGGCATGGTTAAACATATCTGCCACAGGTACCAATGTAACGGTAGACTTGTTTGTGGCAAAGCCCCTTGAGCCCACGATTAGACGATAGAATAAAAACAATGGATGCTTTTTGGTGTTCTCGGCAAGTAGTGTCTTTTTTCGTGATAATGTAATATCGGCCAACGCAGAATGCTTCGCTCCTTCGAGCTTCTTAGCAGACCACAGGACCGGGAACGAGGTCATGTCAATTGGGAATGATCGCGTATACGCATTATCGGTATCGATTAGTTTGTACGTAAGATCGACGTGGCTTCCTGTCATGGTTTCAGACGACGGCATATCGAGCAAAATATCACCTACTTTAATATCTTCGGTGGCGACGACACCCCGACCATATTCGGTATCGGTTATTGTAATTTTATGCATATGTTCACTGTAATGGCGTTCCAATTCCATGGTTGATTGTATGTGTATCGATCTTGTGCATTTATAGTGTGATATTTAAAGGCCAAACTGTATTCAATGATACGAAAAGGACGCAAACATATCCTCCATCGTCTGCTGCTGTGTCATTCGCACCGTCGGTTCTTGCTCGAGGTGCGATTTTATTTCAATCGGTGACACAATGTACGGTTGTATTGTCATAAAGGCAATGGGATAGCCTCTCGCGAGCAATAATGCCCTGTCTACGACCCGTATATACAAGTACAACTCGTCATTATTATACTCGTCAACGATAGTCTCGTGTACAATAATCCCAAATCGCTGCACCAGCGAATCTACGGACCGTAATATTGCGAATGTACCCGGTGGTACGCGAATTTTGATTGCCAGTTTGATTTTATGTGGTCCCACCGGCAAGGCGAGCGAAATAGGCGTACATATGTCATACCCAGCGGAAGTTCGTTTTGGACATATACCCCCTGCAAGAATTTCCACCAGCATCCAATCCTTTGAAATAAAGTTGGTGTATATATATACTGCGTCCGACGAATAGAATTAACCAAAGAATGGTTAAACGCAAGCTTAAATTTCGCAAGAAAGTGCAACGACCCATTACACCAGCCCCGGACATTGGCGAGTACATAAAGATTGGCGATCGGATAGCTATAATAGGTGATGTATTTGTCGTAAAGCGCGTCGAGAGAACGACGCTGGTCTGCCACAAGCTCAACCCCCACATAATGTTCCCTGGACCCATTCAATATTTGCGGGTTGGGGTGTACGATGGACGTATCCGTGAGATGTATCATAAGAACGAGGTGGTCGTTATGGCACGCGAGCCGTGGCGTGACGCGTTGAAAGAAGGATATCTTATTAATTATGGAATGTATGGTAAATGTGGCGTCATTGAGCGCGACGGCGATTATATGACTTTGCAGCCAATTGGAAATACGATGACATTTCGCGTTCACATTGATTCGTACGGGCTGTCGGGGCAGCTCCCTTTGTCGTGTGGGTTTGTACCCGAGCCTCTCTACGAACGGACTGAATGGATGTACGCTCGCGTGATCGCCGAAGCTTGGAGTGGGTGTATAGTCGATGAAGTGCCGAACGCAGATATATACTTGGTACATCGGTATGGGTCGAGGTACGATGATTCGGTCGACAACGAAGGGTGGGTTGCGAATATGCGATGGTTTTCTAAATTTTACCTCGAAAAGAAATTCTCCATAGAAACCTACGCCGATGAAATGAACGAGAATATAAAGCTGGGGTCCTTCGAGATTTCACGGGAATTTTTCGAGTCATTGTCGGATGCCGGGAGCTTTCCCTGGGTGACGTGGATGAAAATGTGTGCGATCGGGGACGACGATATCATTCTCCGTGATTTGCTCGACATCCTACAACAGACGACCACGAGTGATGTTCGTCAGGCTAGTGCATCAATGAATGGATACAATATCCACGAGATTAATGCACTGCAGCATGGGCTCAATCTGATGCTGAACGACTCGGTTCAATTTTATTTTCCATCCTATTCGAAACACCAACTGCGCTACTTTACAATCGACCGACAACATCAATTCATAGAAAAATTGGCGCAGAAGAAGATGGAAGTGCTATGTTCGTCGATTGTGTCTGATAAAACGGTCATCGACGTGGCACTCCAGCGATATTATTTCCATACCAAAACGAATATATTTCCACATTACGCGAACGGCATTCAACTAAACCGAAAAAAACATCGGAAATCGCAGATTAGTGTCAAGATTGTATCAGTCGACGAGCACGTTTTGAAAGTGGACATGTTTTTTCACGGAACAGCGGGACGTTTGTCGAGAGTTATGCAGAAATACACTCACCGCATGATAACTACGAGCATCGGTCACATCATGCATTGGTTTTGTAAAAAGTTCGATTTCAGCAGTATCGATATCGGTACTATATTCGATACTCGGTCGGAATGGTACGACCGCCGGCACACCGTTTACTCGCATCTTAAGCTCTTCGAATATCAAAAGATCATCGTCAAACAGATGTACGATCGCGAGTTAAATGAACCAAAGGCCATCTCGCATTGTCTCAACGGCGTCTACAGTGGCATTGAACATAATTTTATCGACGGAATGGCTCCATATTGTCGTATGGATTCAACCGGCGGGATATTGAAAATGGACGTCGGTTTGGGCAAGACCGTCTGCATGTTGGCGCTATGCGAATTAAACCCCAAGAAGACACTGGTTGTGGTGCCACTGACCCTGATCGACCAGTGGCGCGACGAAATCAAGCGCTTCTTGCCACATCGCACTATATCAGAATATTATGGGCCTAAGAAATCCTTCGATGGCGACATCGTACTGACGACATACGGCACCGTACGAAAGTCATATAGTAATTCCACCCCGATCGTATTGTGCGATCGGGTCATCTTTGACGAGAGTCACACCGTCAATAAGCCCAATTCAATGATGGCAAACGCGTGTACTTGGATCGTGGCGCGGTATCGATGGTGCCTGAGCGCTACCCCGATCGAGAATAACGATATTACATCCCTGAACACACAGCTGAAGATATTACACGTCGAGCCTTTCCGTCGATCGGTGGATTTTTCTTATCATTTTTTTATGGCCCGTGGTGACATTTACCGCAAGATTGTGCACAGTGTTGTTACGAAAGTATTTTTCGCACAGACGTATAAGGGCCTGGACAATCATAGCTTGTCGCGTTCAACCACAGTGATTCACCAACACCAAATCGACGTAGATGGTCTCAACGACGATTACGAATATCTCCAGGAGCGGCTGACCGCGCGGCTGCATGAAAACCCAGAGAGGATGCATCGATATCAGACCGTCCGCCAATTTTCAAATTTACTACAAATGTGCGCCACGCAACCTGGCATTGTACCGTTGATGTTTTACGCTCATTCTGTTGAGCACGTGGTCGCTACAATGACAGTTGATCGCTTGCAGCGCACAATGGGCTCTTCTGGGTACCAGAAAAGCTTGAAAGATACATTGAACAACCTTGAAGACGAGACGTGTGTCATTTGCCTCGACATTTTAAACCGCCCCACAGTGACGCCGTGTTTTCATGTATTTTGTAACGAATGTATTGCGCAACATATGGCGCATAGAAGAAATTGTCCAATGTGCCGCGAAGAATTTGATGCACGTCGTTTGACCGAAATCGCCGAGGATAAGGATATCGAGACGGTGGGTGACGACATAAGCATTACCGACATGGTTGGACGCAAGTGTACGATCGACAAAGACCGGTACGCGCAATGGAACGATAGCCAAGGCCGTCTGTTCAAGTCGCCTAAGTTGAACGCGTTGGACCAGTTGATATCCAATAATTGTCTTGATTCGTTCGTAATTTTCTCACAACACGCGAGTGTCATCAATCTATTAAGAAATAAATATCCAGACGCAGATGTAATTACTGGCGCGCACACGCGTAAGCAGCGTAAAGACGCGGTGGGTCGGTTTCAAGCCAAGAAGTCAAAACTCTTTATCTTATCGACGAAATGCGCGAGCATCGGCTTGACTTTGACTTCTGGTACGCGGCTCGTCTTCATGGAACCGATGCTCGACGATACTGTTTATACACAGGCGATCGGGCGCGTAGCCCGTACGGGACAAACGAGTGACGTGCACGTCTACACGATGGTAAACACTGGGACGATTGACGAAGATATTGTCGGTCTAAAGCAGAATTTTTCACGTGCACGTGACACTAAGCGTAGCAAGTCGCATCGCCGTATACTGCACAATTTTACACTAAAATTATTTAAGCTTTAATTTTTCTAAATACTATGCGTACGACGCTCTCGTAGTTCCCGGCGCGCCGTCTTTATCATATTGTCTAAAAAGGCCGTGGTTGCGCGTGTGCTATAATCTACAATACAATCGGCACAGTCTGCAATGTAGGGTATTTTCATCACGTCGGGGTCTCTGGCGTGGATCGTCGCACGGTCGTCGTGTAAGATGGAGTCTACATCGCCACTAAACATACGGTAATGTTTGTTATGGCGAATAGAAAGCATAAGCCTTGATATACAACGTGCCAATGCAAAGACATCGTTGCGTATAAACATAGACTGTGTGAGAGGGTAGTCGTCCGAGGGCACATACATGGCAGTCTTTATCCACCGTCGTTTCGACGAATTGAGATCACGGTACACTGGGTCTGTGTACTGTTTGTCGGTCATCGTCGGGGGGTCTACAAAGGCGTATTCGACGTCCGTAAACATATAGACACCATCCTTAATTAAAATATTTTCTAGTTTGACATCTGCCAAGTAAACGCCGACCTCGTGCAGTCGTTTCAACGTCATCGAGAGCGTCAGCACGAATCTATCGATGTCGAAGGCGTGTTCTCGAAATGCGTCCTGCTCCCGGCCACGATACAGCGTACAAAAATCACACATATCCATCGCACAACGCACGAATTCCTGAAACGCGATGCCGCTGTGCACATCTATTGGCGTGTAATGTGACTTGTTTGGTAAGAGAATATGCTTTCGTATATGTGGCTCCAACGATTGTATCCGTTTAGATAGCTCAAATCTGGATTTAAAATGTTTGGCCGTGACGTATTCTATACTGTAGACTAATTGCTTACACATATAAATGTCTTTCGAGTGGTCATAGCGACAGTTATCGTAACGCCTGTGGTTAAGATCGAAGAATAGTTTCTGAACGAATTGTGGCATGTCGCAACGATTGAATGATGCACTAGACAGGTGCATAGTGGGTGTTTTCGTCATAGCTTTACCACGCCGATCGATACGAAAGGCCTGCATGTTATTTTGAAAAGCCAAGTGGATGCAGTCATACGGCGCAAAAGCTTGCGGCTGCTTGTTATGAATACAACCCATAACTTTCAAACCACCATGGTCGCTTTTATACATACTATATATGCGTCGAAATTAGCAATGGAATGGGGAGGCTGCCCCTGTGGACTATTTCTTGGCTACTTGGTATTGGTGTATGTCTGAGTCTGATCGCTGTGGAAATCAATAAGACGTCCGGGGTTCTTTTACTGATTTTGACCCTGGGTGCATTTTCGTTTTATGTTCACGACTACATCGTCGTATTTGTGCATTCTACGATGGTACAACGATGTTCGAATGTAGTGAGCGCCACCCTCGTCATCTCGTCTGTCGTCTATACCATCCGATCTGAGTCGTGCTTACCATGGGTACCCTTTCTTTTATTGGTGGTCTTCGTCAGCCTTGAATATTATCAATATTTACAAGTTAGCGATACCTGCCATGCGGAATTTGTTGCATCTAGTGCCAAGGCACGTATTTACTTTATGTCTGGGGTGTGTCTGATGATGATCTGTATGATATTACAGTGTTTTTCCCCCCACTATAGGCGGACGATATATGTCGTCGTAATGGTCGTATACGTTATCGGCTTGATGAGCTGTTTAATACGAGAATTGGAGTACAGTTCAAATGATGAACAAATAGTATAAATATGTAAATAAATACGAAAAGAATGAACGACTCTGATACAGTCTGGGTAAATCTTACAGTATTGTCCGAATTAGAACCCTCACAGAAGCTCAATACGCGGCACAAATATTTCCAATTGCAGACGACCCCGTACATGCCAGAATTTGCCTTACGGTGGTGGTTGGGCTCTAATCGCGAGTCTGATTTCGTATGCCTAAAAGAGTTATACCAAGCGGCATCGGAAATGATAGTAAAAGATAAACAAACAGTCGGCGTGCGTGCGCGAATGTGTGAGCTGTTAACGAAGTCGACAAAGGGGTTGATATCGCTAAAGAAAACGTACGAAAACGACGCCACCACACGTGCTAAGATCGAGTGGTTGCTTGACAACGTCAGGACGCTTATCAAAGGCAATTCTACACCACCAGCGGCCTGCTGATCTTAAAAATGTTGACGAATTCGTCGAGAAACACGTTGGCGATTAGTGGGTCTGATATTATCATACAATTCTCAAGGTGTGAGGTCGCGCCTTCGGTCATATTGAATGATCCATTTGATACCCATAGAGCGTCCCCGGCCTCGTTGAGTCCTACGAGAAACTTGTGATGCATGAGACTTTTCGTATAGCCACTACCGTGTCCGATGACACGCACTGCAGACTCGCTGTAAATGGGCAAAGTGCGATATTTCTTTTTGGTAGTCTCTGCCTTGGTGATCTTGTCCTTGGTGACGATCATACAACAACCCTTCAGGTTTTTTGCCATCGCGCCGATAATTTTCTTATTCGTAAACCAACACGAGCATCCCATCACGAAGCACGTGTCCTTCTGGCGTATTTTACGACAGAGCGCCGCCACTATCGACCCACCGTCGAAAAAAACGCGCGTCGTGCCGACGATTTTCTGTCGCTTGCGTTCGTCGCTATCTTCAATTAGACTATTCAAATTCACTTTTCGTTTTTTTTTCATCATACTGTATATATTATATATATATTTATAGTTAAAAGGTGCCAACTGTGACTCTCTTCAATTTTTCAATGTGAAGCTGCTCGCTCAACGCTGTCCGTACTTCGTCATACGTTACAGCGGAAACTTGGCTTTTAAAGTCGTCTATTTCACCAAGCGACTTACCCGCAATCAGATTCGCGTGGATAGCACCAGATATAGCATTTGGGTCGTCCCAGGACACCACCTGTGAGCCAATCCACGCTTGTCGTTGCCGTTCGATCTCACCGTCTGCGATATTCTCTTTCCAATCGGCCAATACTTTTTCAGTTTCCATTATACCTCTTTTCAGCATCGCGGGAGAGAATGTGGCCGATATTTCAAAGACGCTGGCTCCGTATAGATCGACCTGGTGTGCCCCAATTCCGTATGTTAAACCATACTTGTCACGGACAATAGACATTAGACGCCCTTGAAATCCGTGGCCGAGGACACGGATGGCTAAATTGGTCGCATGAGTGGGTTTGTCGATAACATGCCCCCATTTCACGGTACAAGACGACTTGGCGGGAATCTTAACGTCGATCGCCGACGGTGAAGACGTGTTGAGCGTAAAGGTCGGCGCCAAAACTTCATCGGACTCGCCACATAGCGTTTTGAACAGGTTTAGGACCTCATCCGATGGCGATAGTACCGACATACGTACAACGCCATGGTCGATTAATCTCATATGTTCGCGCTTGACGTCGCTGTACGACAAGCGACCAATGGCACTGGCGAGGTCGTTTGACGAGTGCGCGCGATTGCAACCGTCTTGAAAGAGGGCCTGCGATAAGTGCACGTGTGCCAATTTGTTGACATCATTGGAGGCTCCGCGAATCTCGGAGGCGACTTTCACTTTCAAATACTTAAAGCTCTTCTCGTCCAACGACGGCGTTTTAAGTTCATTACGTAGCAAATTGACCATGCGTTTCGTGACCTGTGGGCTTTTGCTCGGGGTCGAGACAATCACGTTCATGCCATACGCACCAGGACCCACTGCGCGTTCAATTCCATTCTCGTTTAGAAAGGCGTGAATTTTTTGCTCGGTGAGGACGGCGTCTTTGATATTGACCCCCTTTGTCATCATCTTCGACAAAATTAGACGCACGGCCATTTCTTGGACGCTAAAGCATGACTTGTTCGACTGAATTGAAATGCGCGCGTGCGATTTGGACGAATCGTATTTCGTGAAGCGCGAGCAAAGAGACGATGTGGATGTGTCGACAAAATTGACATTGTTCGTCATCGGCGCACTAATGTTGTCGATGGTTGGCGCGTTGGGGTATGCCCCAACCGGATAATGTTCGGAAAAATTGCGTTCTTCTTGGGCATTGCCCGGCAAAAACCACCCCACTGTTGATTGGTCCGTGACAAAGGTCTGGCGCGCGACCCTCGTAATATCGTCGACAGACACATCGTTCAAGATGTCGAAGCGATGAAAGACATCAAAACTATCGCCTCTTGAAATGGCTTCGTTGATCTCCATGGCCATACCCTGTGTTGTTTCCATCGCACTTTCCCAGTCGAAGCGTATCGTCCGCTTGGCCGCTTGTAAATCTTCCACCGACGGACGTCGATAACTCTGTAGATAATCCATAATTGCTTTCTCTGCATTGTCGAGGATTTGCTCAGACGCACCGTTGGTGGTCACGTAGACGTTGAAGACGTACGGGTCGCGCATGCGCTCCCAGCTCGGTATAACGTCGTGCACGATACCTTTATGCTTAAGTGACTCGATCGGAGAGTTGGGACTTCGCATGAGGTTGGCGATGACTTCGAGGGTAATTGCATCGCGATGCAAGCCGGCCACTGACTTGAAGGCGATGCCGAGCATCGAAGTATTCGACGGTCGTTGAACAAGCAAGCGTCGCTGACCCGTTTGCACCTGCTCTTTGGTGTACATTTTAGGAGGATCTGGTCCTGCGGCGACGCTCGAAAAGGCCTCGGCCACCATATCCTTTACTTTCACTGGGTCAAAATTCCCTACGAAGGTGTAGGTTGCATTGTTTGGTAGATAATAGGTGTCGTGGAAGTCGCGGAGCGCCTTTGCTGAGATATTTTCGATGTCTGACTTATATCCAATCGTACTGTGGTGATAACTGTGACTTTCAAAGGCCGCCGCAAGGATTCCTTTGTGTAGTACCTGGAAATCGGAGTTCTCACCGCGTTCAAATTCATTCCTGACCACACTCATCTCTGAATTCAACAATTCGGCAGTCAATAAGGGCGACTGCATACGATCAGCTTCACGTTTGACAGCTTCACACAATTTATCCGTCTCAATCACCTCGAAGTAATTCGTGCGATCCATATAAGTTGTGGCATTCATGGTAGCTCCCAGTTGTTCGAGATAAGACATACCGTTCCCTTTCTCCTTGTTATACTTGTTTGACCCTTTGAAAAGTCCGTGTTCCAGGTAGTGTGTAGCGCCGGTCAATCCGAGCCCTTCGTTGCGTGAGCCTACGTGGTAAGTCACGTTACATGTGACGACATCGATGCCGTGTCTCGGCACAAGCAATAATGTCAAGCCATTGCTGAGCGTATACTCGTACATATTGTTATATCGTCGACCCGGTTTAAAATCCATCGTTTTATGGTGCCGTTGTGTCTATTTATACTCGTTTAGATTAAATTTTCTGGATCATATATTACTTACCTATAAATGTACTGAGATATAAATAAAACGATGTATATTAAAATTGAACAGTGTGATCAAATCGTACAAGAAGCGCGTGTAGACACAATGTGGTTAATCTACGAAACACAGTGCGTTGTTATTTTGGCATTGTCGTTTATTATGCTTATCGCGTGTACTTTTCAACACGAGAACGCGTTGAAACGGCTTGAGAAAAAAATTACATATGGGGTATAAAAGCACTATATTTTATATAAAATGCCGAGAACAACGTACAACAAAATGATGAGAGATATCTTAAAATCAAAGCCAAAGACATTGAAAGAGGAACGGGAAACAATCAAGAAGGTGGTAGGTGGTGGTAAGGTAGATAAAGTAGTTAAAATATAACTATTAATTACATACTCCTGTGTTTATATTACATGTTCCCGTACCGATGCAGCTATCAATACAGTTGCCCGTGTTTGGCAAAGTCGCCAAAAGCGAACCATCATTTGTATTACTACACGAAACCATCTGTGTTCCAGGGCAAACGTGGCAAGAATTGCCGTAAAAATCATTAGAGTAGCAATTCGAGCATGTAGAGCCACTCCAGCCACCAAGCCCTCCGTGTTTTATGTCGACATCGCAAGTGCATGTACCGTCGCCTTGAACGGTGTCGTTACACCGACCGTGCATATTGCATTGTCGAATACCACCACCCCCTTGGCAAGTCTGGCAAGACTCGCCATAATAGCCGTCTCCACACTTAGAGCAGGTGGTATCGGCAACTGAATCCTTAAAACAGCCACAAGTTGTTCCCGCCCACAATGAAATACCTTCGGTATTGCATTCGCAGCGAAGATGCGAATAAGATTCTTTATTTCGAACACCAGTATAAGCTGCGGCGCAGGTACCATGCCCACCACAAATCGTCGCACTGTATACACCGTCAAAGCCCGGACATGTTTCACACAAGGCGCCCCAATAGCCACTCCGACCACATTTGCAGGTCCCATCGCCGTAGCGAGATTCGGCGCAACATGTCTTGTACTTACACGACCATCCAAATCGACAATCTTCGTCGCTCTCGCACAATAAATTATCTGTCACGTCGCCGGCCGTACACTGCCCCTTGCAGTTAAATGAGCTGCAGTCGTCTTTAGACGAGCAGGTCTGTGCAACTTGAGTGCAAACTTGTGGGTCATATACGTTGTTTTCAAACCAATCGTTGTCTTTGCAGGTTGCGAGGGTGTCGTGGGTTGTGCAATCAGGGCATGCTTCGCAATATGCACCATAAAACCCCGGCTGACATCGATTACACAACACCCCGTCCAAGTCGCTGTCGTGGACAAACCCACTGGCGCAGACGCCGCAAAGTGTACCACCATACCCAACATCGCACGTATCACACGACTCGCCCACCCACCCACGCTTGCATCGATCACATTCGCTCCCAGTGAAGGTGCTAGCGCATTCGTCGCACAGGCTACCCGACCAACCTATTTCACACTCACACCGACCGAGCTTATTACAGATGGTGCTGCGATTCGAACAGGGTGGACATGCTGCACAGACCTCTGCATCGAGGTAAAAATTAGTATCGCACGGACAGGGGACGTATTCTAAATGCGAGTATGCCACTGAAAAGACACCAGATGATAGTACAACTGCTCCGATAGCACAGACGCCATATAGCCACGTCTTGTCTGCTGCAGGTAGCTTGCGGGTGTCGTCCAACAGGAGTAAACTCGTGGAGACAATAACAACACTGAAACCAAATATTAATAAAATCAACCCAATCAGCCATAGTATTGGTATCGGGGGTACGTTCGCTGGTATGGACGTAGACATAGCACCTCCCACCGCCGTCACAATAATGAAGATAGACCCCAATATTTTATTGGCAACATCCACTCTGTAAGTCATCCGCCCAACGGCGACGACATCGATCATTTCGGGAGCCATTCATTCGTATATATAAGACAGGCTATATATATAGCTGAATTTACTTCAAAAAATATACTACCTTTTTCAAAAACGTATTATATACTAATTAAAACATTCATCAAATGATATCCTTCGAACAGTGTAAGAACGTTATTCGTTTCTACACAAGTAGAATGACTGCATGCGCTAGCAATAACGCGTCTGTGTATATACAACGAGATTGTGTGTTTTTGAACAAACGGCGCGGGGAATTATGCGCCACAGTATCGCGCCAGCCAAAATGGTCTGCCGTGATGCAATTAATTCATACCGCAAGTCGAATCGAGCAGATAAACTCAGTACCATCTCCTGCCTCGTGCTTTATCGATGGAAAAGCAATCGACGATAACAAAGCCGGTGTACAACTTATTATTCATAAAGACGGCAAGACAAAGCACATTTGTATTCAAAAACGATATCAATGCGCTTGCCACGCCTATTTTAAAATCCGTAATTTTCCAGAATACGTACAATCGTACGTCCGAGAGTGGCTGCTCAAACAATCCTGGTATATCCCAGAGTCGTACTCAACGACTTACATTATAGATGCCATCGTGAACAGCCAGGCTCCTCGCGCAATCTATACGCAATTAAACGAAAACGTTGATATTTTAACGAGCATATCACAGATTTATTAACAGCCTTGTAAGACTACTTTTGCGTCTAAAAACTGCTCGATTGCATTTTCAATATGCTCGTCAAAATAATAAACCCGTGGATTGGTACCGCTTATCATTTTACAGGTTTCGCTGTGGCATTTAATTTGATAATAATGATTCTTCCGAAGGTGGTCAAGGTGGATTAACGCATACAAACGCTCGCTAGACTTATGGAGAGCATTTTTAAAAGGGCACCATCTTGCCGTCATATTGCACGCGATTATCCCTTTCAATGGATAGGCGTGGAGTCGCGAGACACGGTGGTGTCTCTGCGAAATAAATTCGGTTACGAATTTCAAATCGCTCTCACGCCAACCACTCGAGCCCCCAATGCACCCAGAGTACACTGGCTCTGAATTATCTGGCTCTTTCACGTCGAAGAAGACTGCATCTGTCTGCTCAGGCTGTACTTTATTGGACACCCAATTTTCAAAGGTCAATTCTTTGCCATTAGTAAATGGTCGCGTGTCGCCCCATTTAGTGCAGCCTAACATTCGAAATAAACGGTACTGGCTGTATACACTCATATCAACAAATTTTTCGTCAAAAATCGTGGAATGCTTCGTCTTATTCACCTTTTCACGTACACATCGCATAAATGCGCCAACGTGTGCGTTGTTCTTAAATATGAAACCAGGTATGTTGAAAATAACGTGCATCGACCCCTTCTTGCCATCATTCGCAAAGTGCAATTGTTTTTTTATCGTTTTGCAGTCGACTGACAGCAATTCGAAAACCTCCTCCAGCTCTTGCTCGAGAATGAGCCAGATATTTTCAACTTTAATATTTGGATACTTCTCGCGATCGACATCTAGGTCAATATACAAGTGGCAGGGCTCGTCGCGGACTATCATTTCATACCCAAAACGATCGCCGTTTGCAAGGAAAGTATCCCAATAGGCCCGGTTCGTACACGAGACATAATACCTTTGACCATTCGTTTGATTCTGAAAGAGCGACTCGCCAGGCTTTCGAGCGTCGATCGCCTCTGCCTGGCGATAGTATTTTTGCATTATATTCTGGAAAGGGTTGTTTTATATATGCTCGCATTTGATAAGTCGAGCGCGTGTGCATGAGGCGTGGCGTGTGAGATGTGCGTGTGCATGAGGCGTGTGCGTGTGAGCGTGTGTGAACAATATGTGACGCGGACCGTTATATTCCGATTATACGAAATGTTTATACTTTTATTTACCTATTTTTCAATACACGACGCGATGCACTGTCACTTTATTATTTAAAATTTTATTTCATAAACAAATCCACGGGTCAAATTAATTGGGGCTTGGCTTATTATTCGTTTTCTCTCTATTTTCGCCCTCTCTCTTCTTTCCACGCACTTAAGTGTTGTTTTCATATCGTTCATAGCAGAATGATATGCGTCGGAGTTTTCGATATTCCTGATAGTTATGTTGGAAGATCCCTCCAAAGATTGCTTCAATACGATCAAAAACCGGTCAACAATAACTTCTTTGCCTTTGTTTAGTGTAAATAATATTGCATTGCTTGGAACAAATTTTTTGTTTTCTGTGGTTTTCCAAACTAACTTGCCTGATTTTATTTCAGTATTTGTATCCAATTGTTTTTTAACCCATTTTGCGATTTTCATAGAGTAAAAATTGAATTTATCTATAAACCAATAGTGTTTACGTTGTTCGCGTTCACGTTGTTCGCGTTCTCGTTGTTCGCGTTCTCGTTGATTGCGTGCTGCTTCTTGTTGTTGTTTTTTTCGTTCTTGTTCTCGTTTTTTGATTTCTTGATCTAGTCGTGCTAGTCGTGCTAGTTCTTGTTCTAGATTGTCATTTTCTTCTTCTTGTTCTTGTCGATGTCGTATTCGTCGTTCTTCTTGATATAGACGTTCTTCCTCTTCTCGTTGTATTCCGTGTAATCGTTCTTGTTTTTGTTTTCGTCGTTTTCGTTTTTGTCGTTCGTCTGGCGTCTTCCACCTGAAATCAGTAAACTCATATGCATCTAAAACAGATTTAATTGCTGACGACATCAAAGGAGTTAAAGGTCCTTTGAATGCATTATCGTATTCTTCTCTGTTTTTAGCACTTACAAATAAAAACTCTGAAATCATTACATTGACTTTTATAGGGTCGACGTCCATCACATCTCTAAGTCTCTCTATAACATCTCCTTTGTTACTACTTTGTAATAGGTATGAGAGTTCTTTTCCATATTCCAGTTTTTCGAGTTCCAGATTAGGGTCAGCTCGCCAGTTTACCTTCTTATATAAAGCAGTGAATTTTTTGGAGACAATTGTGGAGGGTCCTGAAAAATATTCGGTGTCGTATTGTTTTTTTGAACGGAGGTTATTAAACATCCATTCTTCCATTTCACTAGCTATCGTATCCAGCAACAATTTTTCCATTTGACCAGACATCGGATTGTACAACGATCCTGACGTTATGCGTATCTTGAGTTTTAAGAGCCGGTCAGATATTTTTAGCTCCATAGCTTCTCTTTCATCTTTTGTCAAGGTCGAGCGCCAATCATCGGACGTCTTCGCCCCCTCCATTTTAAATTTATATTTGCTAGGATTATATAGATGTAAATAGTTGATTCGTTTAGGGCTAACCCTAACATTCTTTTACCTAATATATACTTTTATATATACTTATAGAAAAAACACTTACTTTTCTCTCTCTATATTTTTTTTTTATATTATCTAAAATGTAATGGTGAAGGTGTACACAGCATACTTGTCATAGAACGCACGATACGCGTTTCAAAACATGTCATCGTTTAAGTACACATTATAAATAACGGTCCGCAATTTTGGACATTTTTTAGTATGCTCGTACAGCGTAAACGTTCCACCAATTAAAGCCTTCCCACAAAAGGCGCATTTGAAAATTTTTGGCATGATAGAATAAGCGGTCTATAAATATATACTTTTTTTTCTTTTAAAGACAATGGAACAATATTTCAAACGTAGAAAGCTCGACGAAGACAATGGCATATCGGATTTGCCCCAGGATCACGCTGAACGTGAGCGTTTTGTCAATTTAAAGCCGGTAGCCAATCAGATAGTCACGCTACAGACAGACGCTGGTGGGGGAAAGTCGACGCTTTCTGCTGCCTTTATGCGTGCTAAGAAGGACGAAAATATAAGCTGCCACTACCTGAGCTTTGCCAATTCAAATTGCTTTGATATCATTGAAAAACTGGTTTCAAACGGTACAGTTGACGCGCGAATGGTTAATAACAAGAAACTGCCGACTAGTGCGATCGATACGCTTGATCATTACGTGTCCACATTCAACGCCATGACTCGTCGATATAGTTATGGCCATTACACTTTTGGACCAATCTCATACAACCTGTTGTTTCAGTATAAGAAATACGTGGCGGCCACACAGCCGTGGAAGACGCACAGAATGCATAAAACGCCAAGCGAGTGGCGAAACGATGTCTTTCTAGCGCAAAATCTTAAGAAAATGGTCAACGAATTATTCACGCCGAGCGAGCACGTCGAGCAATATGAGCTTTCGGGTTTTGTGAATTATTGTGTTGATAATAAAATCGTCGACGGCCATTGCTATACGCTCCATTGCCTTTATAAAGCTGCCATGGGCACAATAAACGCATACCACGACGTCTACGTTATCGACGAAGCGCAAGATATCGACACAATGGCTTTAAAGTTTTTTCTTTTATTAAAAAACAAGACTATTATTTTTGTCGGCGATAAAAAGCAGTCGATCTTCTCGTCTGGTGAAAATAATATGAACGTGTTTACGTACTTGATTCGAAAGAAAATTAAAACGATTGATTATACACTTAATTGTACCTTTCGCACAGGCAATCCTGCGCTCAAATGGATTACACAGCGTCTGGGTGGCGAGAGACACACTTGTTCAAAAGATGAAACACGCCTAGTTGGTTATAGGCTGATCACGTTAGTAGAACACGCGGAGGAAGCGTATCCAGACAAACTGACTATATTATGCGCGTCCTGGTGTGACGTGATTGGTCGTCTTGGCCCATATATAGATCGTGTGAAGCTCAATGTCTATCTGTCGGCAGACGACTGTCGCAAACTCGACCAGAAAATCGCGCATCGCGAGCATGTTAAGAAAATTTTCTATTGGTGGCTTTCCGGCTTCTATTTTAACAATAGCAAAAATGTCGAGGAATTTAAAGCGATGCGTGCAAATGGGCGAATGTTCCACCCTAAGTTGAAGAACGTCGAGGGGAAAGTCGACCCGCAAGATCCACGCTGTCTCATAAGTGCCTCCGGCTTCGAGCGTCTACTCGTTACACTGTCCTTTGAAGATCACCCAATGCACATTAAGTTTGTATCTGAAGCATTGTTTGGAAAATCACATTTACTTGAGTACATCAGCGCCCGTGCAGACGTGTTTTTGCCGTTCATGCAAACATACCGCAGTATGCCGCGTAAGATCAATCCGAAATTTCCAACCATCCACGCAACGTCGGTACACGCGTACAAAGGCCTCGAGGCCGGGTATATTTATATTGACAAGAGTGTTCTTCCACATTACAACAGCAACAGACACATTCGGTTTGTCGATAAAATGTGTCTTTATTACGTGGCGTTGACGCGAGCAAAGAAAGCGATATATCTCGACGAAGACTCTCGGCCGCCTGTGTGGGATATCAACGACTATGCTGAAAGCCTTAAAGAAGATGCTTGCATTGAATTTTTGAATATGTTAGACGACCAAGACTGTCGTGAATTGTCTGCAAAATTTCAACGCAAACTGGAATTTTCTAAAGATAGTCTAAAGAAGGCAATGAAATTAGACGAAGATGAGGCACGCGACGCAGCCGACGACGTATGAAATATCGATAACCGCGTCATTGATATGAGTATCCCACGCAGAAGAAATGATATCGAGAATAATAATGCTGTGGTTGATAATTAAACGACTTGACATTTCACGTTCCGCCATCCACAATAGCCAAATCACTGCTACTGGCGCAACTGCAATGAATGATGCGCGCTGTGATATGAAAATATGCGTATTTCCAGCCGCCCCATAGCAGCGGCTATCCTCATCTTCTATAAAGGCACGTGGCTGACTTTTTTCACTACGAACGACGCGGTAGTTATGTACCGCCAACGCTGTCTTCTTGCTCGAGTGTGTCAGTTCAAACAAGTACATTTTGTTTGTATCAAAACAATGCCGGTGAAAACGGTTACCAGTGTCTTCTTCATATAGATTGTGATGCAGGTGCGCAATACGGTGCTTAAATGTACCCTCTTCGTATAGTAAGCTTTCGATTTTCGCCAGTCGGCGCTCCGCGTGGCGAATTAAAAAGAGTATATCCTTCCACAACATAATAACCAATACACTGACGACAGCAGCGAATGCATTCGAAATATGTGGCACGTATAAGAGATAGTGGAAAGCTGCGCGCCAAATGTACGTCCATTTTGGTATAGTGCGTTCTTTCAAATTATAAATGTAAATATCGTTAATTGTAGGGTAAAGCAGAATGAGATAATATGCACACATCGTCAACAAGAAATAAACAAGCGATGTGTGCATATTTTGCGCAAAGTATACTGTTACCAGTAGTATGTACATTAGTAGATTTATGATATGCAACGCCAGAGTAATCATCGCAATTAGTTAATTTTACGCATAAATATATACAACGCTGCAGATTACATGGCTAATATTGTTTTGCTCGGAGATCCGCTGGTTGGTAAGAGCACGTGGTTAATGTGCATTACTGGCAAATCATTCAGTGAATCTTATGCGGCCACAATCAGCAAAGGGTTACAACGACTCAATTACCGTGGACGCGATTTGATAATTCACGACATCGGGGGCAACGAACGCTTTCACGATATTGTTAAGATATATTACGAGAAAGCAGACGGTGCCATCGTCATGTACGACGTTCACAACGAAGCGAGCCGTCTTAGGACTACATATTGGATAAGCAAATTATCACCAGGCGTTCCATATGCGGTGGTTGGAAACAAGGCGGATTTAGACACGACTGCAAATACGATGAGCTGTAAAAATGTTGATAATATCCACAACGTGCTCGACCGACTGGTCTATCGCGTTAAAGAAAAGGAGCCAGAGGTTATATCTTCAATGCTGGACTATATCCTCGGGTTTTTGCGTTACTGGCTGCCAAATGTGTGAGCAATTTGGAGCTGTCGCCGAAGTAGTATGGCGTTTTATTACGGTATACAAAAATCTGTGGGACTGTTTTAAAAGAAAAGGCGCTCGCCAGCTTCTTGGTGTCTTCTGTAGTGTGCATTTTGTTCCGAAGTCCAAAGTCTACAAACTGCTTCTTCGTGAGCTCGAAAATGGCAAGATTAGCATGATTTTTGAGTGCAAGACACGCACGCTTCGAACAGCCACAGTAATCTTTCACGTAAACGAACACCTTGTCGTTTGGCTGTATGACGTCGGTCTTTTTGGACGTCGAGACCCACTTCACGTACTCGGTCATTTTAAAAGAATATATTTGGAAATATATAGTATATAATAACAACAAACATCAATAATAAATATGATACCACGCCGTGTTATACCACTATGGGAGATAACGTACCACCGGATGATGACGACCCCGAGAATTAAGTATGACTTGATGGCTGGTGAAACCGGCAGTGAACCCGGTGGAGGTGGGAAAGACGCAGAGAGTGTACGAGAGCGTAAACAAATGCTTATAGTGGAAATACAGACTTTCGTTCGTGCCACTGAAAACGATGCGATTAGCTTTACTAATAAACATGGAAAAGCGATATATTTCAAAGTTTTATCTTTCTTTTCGGAAGAAAAGCTTGAAGGTATGTTAAAGTGGCTGACCGAAGAATCAGCAGAGTATTATATTCAAAGAAGAAAACAAGAAGAAATACACGCCAATCGAGAACAAACCCGCACCGAACAATACACCAAACAAGCTGGTGGTGCAACGCGCCGAAAGTCTGTGGCAAAAGAAGATTCCGAGGAACTTAAAGCAGTCAAACAACGAATAAAGGAATTAACTAAAAAGATTAACGAGAGTGGCTTAGCGAAAAATGGTAAAATTATGAGAAAAAATATATTATCCGAAGAAGACGTAGACAAACTTACTCTCTCTAAGGCAAAAAGCGAATTAGTAGGTCTTCGGAAAGCATATGATTTAGCTCAAACAGCTGCCGGCAAAAAAGAGGCTGATAGATTAAAGATAGCCGCACGTGAAGCCGAAATGAGAAGTAAAAAGATAGCCGCACGCAAAGTGAAACTAGCAAAGCAAAAGAAAACGCTCGACGACTTGAAACGCGAAATACAACAGTTAGGTGGATCTGCTGACGAGATCAATGAAATAGCAAATGCAAAAGAAACACTAAACACATTGCGAAATGAGAGAAAAATAGCTGAAGCCAAAGCCAAACAAGAAAATGAACAAAAAGAGCTTCTTGAATTGAAAAATGAAATAACAGTGAAAGTCAACGAAATAGTGGCTGCCGAAGTAATAAAAAATGGTAAATTTGGTAATCAAAAGAAATTACCTGATCTGGATAATATAAAGACACCCAAAGCGGCAAGAAACGAACTCGACGCACTAACAAAAAACCTTGCAAAAGCTCTTGAAACAAAAGAGAACGCCAAACTTAAAGACGCACGCAAAGCCAAACGCGAAGCCGCAAGTGAAGCCAAACTCAAAGCTGAAGTAGACAAAATATCCGCTCGAGATGCAGCAATAAATAGTACACAGGGGTCTTTAACACCAATTACATGCCAACTATTCACCCCAAAAGTGGTTGAATATAACGACAATCTTTGCATTAATATAAAAAAGAGTGGTCACGAGATATTGCAATTGCAGACTAGTAGCGAACAAGCATTTACAAATAGCGCGCTATTATATCTGTACAACAACCCGTATACGAAAGTTACAAATGGCGGATTTGACGACAAATTGAAAGCTTATTTAGAAAATGGTTATCTAGTCAAGTCGGGAGACTACAAGGACTGTGGTGGACACCAAATTAAAGTGGAAGGTAGAGGTTCTGGGAAGAGTCCAAACAAAGTCCAGGTGAAATTATTGGCGGCAAATCCAAAGAATGTACTCATTGCACATCAGCCTGGTGAGGGAAAAACGGTCAGCGCCGTGTTATTCGCAGAGCGCAAGCGAAATGAATTCAAGGCGACGTCAAAGAAGCCTCGAATTCTTCTTATTGCACCCTCTGCAGATATTTTACTCCAATGGCAAGAGACGGTCAAAGAGTGGGGATATTCAACGAAACACTGGATATTTCAGACCTTGGCGCTTTTTCACATGACACGCACCAAACGTGGCTATCCAGAGTATGAAAGCCTACATGAAGATGTGCGAAATGTTTTCGAAGAAACGCAAGATTATGATAAGTACAACGATAAGGAAGTAGGGATGAAAGTAGGGGCTGATGTCGCCGAATATTTCAACGATCAGCTGTCTACCAAAGACGCTGTGCGTGAATATATCAAAGAATCAATATTTGACCAAGCGGGTAAAAAATATCGCAAGTTTTCTGATTTTACAACAATCGAATTTGTATCTGTGTATTCAAGCAAAAAAGGCAAATATATAAACCTCCAAAAGTACTTTTTAAAGAATCGCGAAGAAACACTTGATAAATTTGCGGAATATCGCGAAAATCTAGCTTTTTACGTGACCAAAAACACTTTAAAAGTCCTCTCTGACTTGTTATGGGACGAGGAAAACGAAGCTTACCCTCCATATCCTGGGGAGGGGTGGATTGGGAAAAAGAAAAAAGAAACGGATGAAAATGATGGATATGATTTTACTGGATTGAAAAAAACCAACATTAAATATATATTGGGACTTCAACCGCAGATAAATTATGTGGATACTTTTTCCTTGCCCGACGCGCATCCCAAAGGTTTGGTTGAGCATCGATACAAGGCAGAGACTGGTACGATCATCATTATCGACGAATGCCATAAAGCTTTATCATCTGACAAATCGAAACCACAAACGCAAGCACTTTTTCAATATTCGTTCGACGCACCCAATAAAATTTTAGTATCGGCTACACCCATGATGACCAGTAAAAATGTCTTTCAAAAGCTTCGAACCGCAGCGCAATTTCTTGAAGACGATGAAAATATGCGTGAAAAACTGGGTGTATATGACCAAGACAAAGAATATGAGAGTGCATACAACCAAGTATTGGGGTCTTTATACGGAAAGCTTTCTATGGTCGTCTACCGCGATGAAAACACAAGTGCGTTGATCGATGCCCTTAAAACAACTACAGGAGCGCGGTATATTGAACAGCACGATGAAGTTATGAAAAGGCGACTGTTTGGCGTCGACGTGAATTGGGAATATTTTAAGGACATTGAATTGAAGAAAAACTCTGTTAGTAAGGGTGGTACGACACGTCTCGATAGAATAAAGACAGCGTTGGTAAAGGCGTCTCTTCTCGACTGTTTTGTGGTCAAAAACACAGACATTGTCAACCCATTTCCAACGAAAAAGGCATATATGGGTGGATATATAAAGGTATATCGTGATAAACTTCGACAATACCTATCAACATCCAATGATTTCTTAATTGATAAGTCGGACGAAGTAAATGGAGAATATACGTTTGATAAACTGACTTTTAATTTACAAAAAATGCGCGAATTGAGAAAAAAAGCAGGCAAAGAGTGGTATTTTCCTATCGTCGTCGAATACAACGATGAAGTGCAGCAGCAAATTGCGATGCTTTGGAAATTTGCGTACGCGTGTACAGATCGCTTCATCGCAATATTATACGAAGACGAAGACTACGAGACGCAATTGAAAAATTACCATATCCACAAATATGATGCCAATAACCCATTGAAGCAATATGAACAAGCTAAAAATGTCTCAGATATCTTAAAAGCTTTCGACGATGACATGAAAAAATATTTCGAAACAGCCACCGCCGGCGATGTACCCCAATGGCGTCATCTCAGCTATCGACAAGAAAATGCCCATTGTGTAACAAATGTACCAGGTATCCTCTCTTCAAAACTCAAACAAATTGTGATCTTTGTTGAAGAATGTGTTGCTCAACACAAGAATGTCATCGTGTACCATAAGAATATATCGGTCCTCAACGCTCTAGAGCAAGCATTTTTGATGCGCCAAAATAGGAAAATTCGCGTAGGGATGGACGATAGCGCGTGGATCGAGGGTATGATGTCTCGTAAGAAGGAAAAATGGGAACGATGGGACGACAATTCAATCGAAAGAGAAAAAAAGCACATCTGTGAGAGATGTAAAGAAAAAGAATATGCATTTTGTCCGAAGCTCATTGACAACATTGATACTGAAGTAGGCGAGAAAGAAAAATATACATATTTGCAGAGAGTACGCAATAACAAAGTAGACTGGACCCGGAAATTAAAAAAGCCCACTTATGCAAGTGATGCGGGCGTGTGGACAACCGAGGACGACGAAATGTATTTCGACACGCCAGATGTACGATATTTTCCAGTAGGGGATTCAGAATACAAAAAAACAGAATATTCGCAATTGCAGAAGGTCGAGACCATTGCAAGCATACTGAATAGTATAATGGACGGAGATATGGTTAAGAAGGCAAAAAAACGTTTTGGAGACCAGTGGAAAAAACCTTTGGATTCATATACGCGTAGAAAAGAAGCGATTAATGATGTAAATGAAGGATATAAGAAAATACGCGAGCGTTTAAAGATATTAATTAAAAACGCAGATAAGACATCAGATCCTTCGGAACTTTTAAAAGTATTAGATGAGATTGTAGCGATGATGCGATATTACGACGACGATGACTTTAAACGCAGCGAATATGTTAAACGCAGGGAGCGTGTCGCTGGTATGGTCCAAAATAAGGTATCATTTGGTACAATTACTGGGGCACACGCCGTGGAAAGCAATGCTGTTGATTTTTACAAGACCGCATTTGAAGCTGGCGTTGTCGACTGCTTGCTGATGAACGATAAAATAATTGAAGGGATAAATTTCAAATCAACGCGCGAGTCTGTTTGCATCGGGGTAGAACCCTTCAATTCACCAGAGAAAGAGTCGCAATTTGTGGGTCGATTGGTGCGTAGGTATGGGCACGACGTATGTCCGAGAGAATTTAGAAACGTACAATATGTGTCTTTTGTCGATAGAGTCAGGCAAGTTGGTAAAGCTGCTAACATTGGTAAAAATAAATTGGACTTTAGAGTCATGGCGGAGAGCGAGAGCGAGAGTGAGAGCGAGAGCGATTTTGGCCCCGGGAGCGAGAGCGAGAGCGGTTTAGACGTCGACTGGGGCCCATCGGGCGAAAGCGACGAGGGAGAATCTAGTGGAAGCGAAGCTAGCGAAAATGAAGACGCTACCCCAGATGACAACGGTGGAGAGAGCTTAGAAGGAGGCTCTTTGGAATATTCCAACAATTATGTTAACGTATCTGCTGTGGTCGTCATTAAAAACATGGCTTTTGGCACAGTACACGATTTACTATCAACACCAGAGTACAAATACGTGTGCTACAATTGTAGTAGTCGTAGCGATGGTCCCACCTGTGTTTGCACAGTCGATAACCAAAAATATTTTCATTACGAAACACCAGAACTTGATGCAGGAATTCCGAAAGACGCATTTAAAGATACCGGTAGTATCGATAAGTATAATGCTCTACTAGAACAATTACAAAAATGTAAAATGGATCTCATGATGGGGTCCGTTGAGCAAACAATTCATGTCAAGGAAAATTTCACCTTCAAAATAAAATCCAAGCATCCCGATAAAGACGATGTGGAGATAGAGTTCTTTCAACAATTGAGCCCTGAAAAATTTAAAAAAAGTGTACCTAATTTCACCGAGATTTTAAAAGCCATCGAACCAAATAAAGAAGCACCCCAGCTTATCACCGAAGTGGGCGAACAGATAGAAGAAGAGTATTACAGCGATAATTAAAAATATTTCCAGAGTATTTTACGGTATTGTTTACGCCGGCAGGCGGGGCAGGTGATGTCGCGTGGATAAAAGGGCATCAGGTCGCCGCATGGGCATATTTTGCGGTAGGATAGAATCCGTTGAAATAATTCCTCGGGTATCTTAGGCATTTTTATTACTTTAATCATTCATTTATACACTTATTTTACATCTACACATGGGGCATGTGCTGTTTTTTCGCAACCATTGCTCCACGCAATGGAGGTGAAAGGTGTGCCCACAGGACAAAGTTTGTCGAATGACACTGTCTGTCTCGTAACAGATAGGGCATGTTTCGACTGGTTTGGCGTCTTCTGTGGACACGAGGGTAACGCGGCGCTCGTCGCTTACAATTACTATGTACAGGGTTTTGTGGTCACCGAAGCGTGGGTAGGTCGAATTAATACGGTCTTGGATGATATTTCGATACGCGAAGCTGTGCGACTTGTCCAGCCAGTGCTGGAGTTGCGACTCAACGCGCGTCGGGTCGACCGTACTTGGGACCCAAAGATCCATACTCCAATAGAGATGGTATCTATTTATAAGCATTCGGGCCTCTTTCATCACTCTTTCATCGACATTCGATAATTTTGATACCGCCGGCGATAGACGTTATCGTCGTTCATCTCTGCGTAATGCTGCGAGAACGTGCGTTCTAGCCATGCTAAATCGACGACGACGCTCGCAATCTGCTCCTGACACTGGTCCCATTCGAGCGCGGCCTCTGCGGTGGAAAAATCGATGTTTATATAAACGACGCCGCGCTCCTCCGACCGACTGGTTTTGGCAATCCGGTTGTACCCACAGTAGAGATAGAGCGTCTTGTACTGTTTGTGCTTTTTATTGAGCCCGTAAGCGTAGGTTTCGTGTTTAAAGCGGCTCATTGGGTTTCCCTCCTTCATTTCGTCGACATTTTCATACCGGTCTGTTTCCTTGTCACGGGCGCACATATAAAATTCGGTGGATAGGTATGCCCCCATGCATTTAGATCGAATGTGCTTTAAATACTCTGTTTGCTATCTTGCAATTTTCCCGGGCGTGCTTAAAGTCTAGTGGAAACGGATAGCCCTTGGGTAGCTTTGCTATGCTGAAAAAGACGCTATTCATCTCCCCGTCGCTGTCGTCGATTTCGAAATTACTAAGGTATACGTACGCTTGAAACGCAAACGAAAGACCGAGAATGATCGGGAGCGAGGCCCAGTGTAAATTGGACGAGCACCATTCGAGGACAAAGACGAAGTACACGTTGGCGATTTTTAAGGCGTAATACTCGTGGAGCGACGCCCGCGACGCCTCGGACGAGATGTACGTATACTCCTTGCGAGAGAGGCGCACGGCAATGGCGATCAGGACGACACATGCTGCCTGCTGGAGATACATCGTCGACGTTGACATGAGAAATAGTAAACACAATGAGTAAATCGGCGCCTGCATGAGAAAGTCGTGCTGGTGGTCGCTCAAGCGAACGCAGAGCAAGGCGCCCATTATGCAGGTACCCAGCCAACTTGCACCCAATTGGTTATAAACAACCAGGCGTAATATCAACGAGAGCTCGGCCGACTGAAAGAGTCGGTGCCAAAACATTACGTCGTACTCGAAATGCTCGAGATGACTCGACTGCAACGCCGCCGTGCTGACGAAAACCAAGCACGAGACAAGGTGAAAGAACTGTCGGTGAAATATATTATAGATGATTACCGTGCACCAAGGGAGATAGGCACCTGGGTACATAATTTGGTAGAGTGAGTTCATATTTATTGGCAAGATCTCTCTATTTATATCGTAAAGTATCTAAAGGTCAACAACAGTCGCAACATTCGCAAAAGCGCGGCTCGCCCGCGGGCAAATTCAACATGCTCGTGAGGCTCTCTATATGTGGCTTCAACGACGACACGAGCACTTCGCGATTGTTCATCATCCGTACAGTGACGCTCTTGTCGCCTCCCGCGTACGCCCTCAGGCGCTGCAAATAACGGTCGCGGCCTTTCATAAGCTGTCCCGATAATTTATTCGCAGAATTGTTAAAGTGTACCACGTGCGCAAAGTCGCGTGCAAATGTTTCGGAATCGGGGGCGTGCTCCGTGATATGCTCGCGAATCTTCTGCACCAGTTTAGAACGGTCGGGTCTTGGCGGCTCTAGAATCGCTTTGGGCGCTGCCACTTCCTCGTAGTCGAAGTCGTCGAGGGCATCGGCCACCGAGACTTCACGCACTGGTTTTGACTCTGGTTCTATTAGGTTCTCCACCACGACCGGTTTCGTCTTAAATCGACGTTGGATATATTCGTTTGGGTCGGTCTGACGTCTTACCTTCGTCAGCTCGCGTTTAAATTCCATTTCAAAAGCTTTGTTGTCTGGGACGTGGGCTCCAAATTTTCTATTGTATTCCCCAATGCTCGTGAATTTCGCGCGTGGCGCGCGGTGATAGTTCATGTAAGCAACGGACATTTTTCTCTATACATTGGAGCGATATATATAGTGAAAAACTGTTCTTTGAGGGCGAGCAATGAAGCAATAATCTGAATGCGATCAACAATTTCGTGATATAAATATATATACCAATATAAATATATAGATGACTATTCCTCTCTAGATGACTATCCGAGTACCCTTCTATGACTTAAGCGACGATGAGCAGCCACCCGATGCGAAAGAGTTTAAGATCGTCGTCATCGGCCCACACAAAGCGGGCAAAACCAGCTTGATTGCGCGCATCAAGTCGGCGCCCTTTTTTATCCATTATACCCCGACCAACACGATCGAAATTCACCAAAACGTGTGCCTCGGTGACATACACTTCGAAATATGGGACGTGCCACCCAACAACTGCAAATTTTACCGCCTCGATGCACTCCGCTCCGACATTATCCTACTCGTCTTCGACTCGAACGACGGCTTTGCCGACGCCATGCGCTTGCTCGAGAACCTACATACTAGATTGTACGCCGACATCACACCGCAGCTTTGGTTTGTCTGCACCGGACAGCCGCATCTGGTGGACATCGCACATTCCGATCGGCTCTTTTTTGTCGACAATATTAGCCGCGAGGGCATCCTCGATCTCGTGTACGACATACGCTGTACTATGGCCTAGATGGTCTCGCTCAGCCAGGTAAAGCCTTCGTGTACGCCGTCGCCGGTGATTCCGACGCTTTCGAAAATTTTCCACTTTCGCGTCTGGATGCGGTGTAAGTCCATCCGACTCGCCACCTGGCTTCCCGATAGTGCACGTGGCAAGTCTTGCTTGTTAGCAAACACGAGGAAAGGAATGTCCTTGAGTAATTCTTGGCAGTGCAATTTGTCGAGCTCATCCTTGGCGCTAGACATCCGCTGTGTGTCGGACGAATCGACCACAAAGACGATGGCGTTCGTGTTCGCGTAATAATGCGACCAGAGGCGTCGAATTTGATCCTGACCCCCGATGTCCCAGGCAAAGAATTTTAAATTGCCATACTCGAATTGCTCGGTATTAAATCCGATGGTCGGTACCGTAATCGAATTGGTGCCCGTCTTTAGACGCGTGAGAAGGGTGGTCTTGCCCGAGGCGTCGAGGCCCAGAATCAGGATTTGGGTTTCGCGCTTACCGTAGGCCCACGCGTACAGGACGGAGAAGTACGAGCCCATTTTTAAAGAAACCAGCTCTATTTATATACTAAAAGCCAAAAGGCTAAAAAGTCCAAATTTGCTACGAATGTTCTGCTTTAATGCAAAAACAAAAAGTGTGTATATAAGGCACCCCCTTGCCAATAAACCAATATGTCTCAAATCGTATCGCGAAATCTGACCACTGGAGATAATCAACACCCGCTCGAAGCTTTCTTCGGACCGTATAGCGGGTCACACGAAAAACAACGCGCCGACGATCAGCTTTCTCATGAAACCTATAATCTTCCTGAAGCTTACAAGGGCAAGAACCGGTTTCTAGAAGAAGTGCTCGACTTCAAAATACGCAAGGAGGACGAATTCTACACCTCGCGCCTTCTACCGTGGGAGTACACGGATGATTTGCATATCAAGTGGGACATTTTCTCGTTCAACCGCACGATTGCCGATTTGGAGCCAGAACAAGGTCTGCCACGATATGTGTCTGCGTCGAGTGAGAGTCATTCCGACAATTTACTCCGCCGAGGCTTGGCATTTATCATTGAGCATGGGTTTTACAAGACAGAGAGAGGCAAGCGCCATTTTAATTTAAATCTGGCACAAATTACGGACGCAGTTCACACGACTTGCTATTTTGGAGTGATTCATGCGCTTTTGGCGGGTCAAAATTACTACAAAGAGTGGGAGCGTAAATTCGGCCGCCAGGTCACGCGCCAGAACGATCTCATGGCTTTAGAAAGACGCCGTTGGGGGATCGTGCAAAAATCCAAAAATGGACTGTACCTCTTGGATGCGGAATTGCGCCACGAGATGAAACGGGAGGGAACAGTTCCTAATACGTGGGTGTGGCCGGACAAGATGGGCATCTATGCGAATATGGTCGGTGAGCAGCAGACCTCGTACCATGAACGTGGTAATCAAGCCAACGAAAATCGTGAAAAGGGCGACCAAAAGACCAGCTTTCGCGGCTTGCCAGTCTTTGAGGCGCAGTCCTTCGATGTCGACTTTACCGGCCAGCCGGTCGATCTGATGGTCCGCGAGCGCCAATGCGGTGAGTATTTTACTTTGAAATCGGGTGATACACTGACAGAGGCTGCTGATGGTGGCGACGCATCAGACAACCGAAAATACATCTACGACGCCGATAAAGACTCGTGGGCGGCCCTTGATCATAAAACATTAACAGAAAACGCGGTGAATATAGATGCTGTTGGCGACGCTAACTCAGACCTTCTCATTTTTCGCCCGCATCAGACCTACCGGATGGCAAGCGGCATCCTCGCGGAGGGTGGGAGTGCCCTCGGGTCGACTTTTCACGGCCACCACGATTTCATGATGTCGGACGATATCATTCGCAAGGTGCACGTGGGTCATTATACCTTCTACAGCAAGTCCGTCGTCAAGAACCCGAAGAAGTACGTGATCGTCGAAGATATATTTGCGCAAGGCTACGTGGGTGGCGAGAACGCAGTAGCATTCGACGGCGCCGAGGCCTATATAGAAAAAGCCGGCGAAGGACTTCTAGGCAGAGGCGACTGTCCGTCGTTGATTGTGGTACGGATACCCAAGGATGCTTCCGATGGTTTAAAAGACTGCATCGACATCACCGGCCGTTTTCATCCTTCTATCTACGATAAGATGGGCGGCAGCTACAGCGAAGGTGGAGATGACCATTATGACGGCGCCGCAGCGGTCCGAAAAGCTCTTCAACTTGAACAGATCGAGCCCTACCGCCAGACCGACATCGACCAATTCCACAATCGCGTCCAGCGCGTCAACACCGTCTGTTTCCAGGGCATGGAGGGTAGAAAGGTGGATGGGGGTTTCAAACCAATTAAGCTCAACAAGGGACACTGGGGGATCAATGTATATCCCGGCTGCAAGAGGGTACGCGAGGGGGAGAATAGTTTCATGTCCGATTGCCAATACAAGGTTGGCATTTAGTTTTAGTCTATATAAATATGCATCCTTTTTATTTAAAATTATGACCGAGTATCAAGATCGATTTCGCCGCCCTGATTTCTATTCCGAACAGCACCCCGAACTTCAATATTTAAGATTGATTTCGAATCTGATCAGCTTCGGCGACCGTCGCGAGACGCGCAATGGGTCGGTCGTGAGCCTCTTTGGCCAGGTTATGTACTTTGACTTGGAAAAATACTTTCCACTGTTGACGACGAAGAAAATGTTCTTTAAAGGCATTCTCTCGGAGCTCGCTTGGTTTCTCCGCGGGTCGACCGATGTTACCGAGCTGCATCTAGATGGAAATCATATCTGGGACGCGAATACCGCCGAACGTGGCTTTGATGCCGGGCCCGTCTACGGTTTTCAGTGGCGCCATTTTGGCGCCGAATACACCGACTGCAAGGAAAAGTACGAAGGCATCGACCAAGTGGCTTCGCTCATCGAAAATATTAAGAAAAACCCACACAGCCGTCGGTTGATCCTGAGCGCGCACAATCCTAAGGACGAGCCGAAAATGTGCCTTCCTCCTTGCCATATGACCTACCAATTTTATGTGCGCGAGGGCCGGCTGCATTGTCAAATGTATCAGCGCTCGGCGGACGTCTTTCTCGGCCTCCCGTTCAACATCGCCAGCACGGCTTTGCTGACGCATTTGGTGGCGCACGAGACCTCGCTCTTGCCCGGGAGCATTCGTGTTGTCCTTGGCGACTGTCATATATACGAAAGTCATATGGCCGTCGCCGCAGAGCAGCTCAAGCGCGTCCCGTATACGTTCCCGACGATCAAGATCGAGCGCGAATCCGACGGCCTCAACAATGTCACTATGGACGATATTGTGCTCGAGAATTATCGTCATCATTCGAAATTATATGCGAAAATGGTCATTTGACGTATAAATATATGTATCTTGAATGTTACAATATGGCGAAAACTGACGAAACGATTGTATACACTTCGTTTTTTATGATTATGTTTTTTGCATTTAATCTGATTGCCTTGGGGTGGTTGGGATCTGAATGTTTTTTCGCTTGGGTACCGTTAATACCAGCGCTCTTTCTCTTTTTTGGTCCCCGAATCGGTATGCCTCTCTTCGTCCTCGCGGGGATGGTCGCCATCTCTTTGCAGGCATATTATACCGGCTATTATAACAACGTATGGCTTTGGTTTGGCCTGGTGTTTTTGAATTTATCATCGTTGGTTGGGCATTTCATGAAGAAAATGGACGACTCGAAAAAGAAAAAAAGAAAATCTGGGACGATACTGTTGGGGCTCTTCGCTCTATCGGCTTTGGGTGTTTTGACCGGTGTTTCAGGTGATATTGATGGCGACAACGCCTTAGCAATGGTATTGTTGGTCTTATTAATACTGTTTAATGTGCTTTTGATACTGGGCCACGTGTGGTATGCGTGGAAGAAAGAGAAGGAGTACATACCGGTCGCCGCAGTCGACGCAGTCGACGCAGTCGACGCAGACGCGCCTAAGCCAGTGGCGTCAACATTGCGCTTCTAAATAAGACTATACTCGTTCTCGATGGACTCGATTTCCTGTTCGCGGCTGCGCTGACAGATGCTGCATATTACGCCAACGAAGAGAAAAATGATTAATATTATTACGAATATATTCATCATCAATATTTATATACACAATTTATAGGCGATTAAATTTCGCAAAGGCATTATCCTCAAATTCTTGCGCACGCTTGCCAAATTCACGCGCAAATGCTTTATCTCGCTTCAGGGTGTTCGCTCGTGTCTTTAACGAATGGCAATTTGGACAAAGTGCTTGCAGGTTGTGATATTCGTCTGCCCCCCCGTGTCTAATTTCGACTATATGATCAATCTCGAAGGTGGGCGGCAAGAGGATACCGCATTGATTGCATCGATACTGGCTTTTGTAAGCTATTTCAATGCGATGCGTCGTCGAATAGGCCCGCATATTCACTTTCGCCGGTACTTCAATGGTAGCTTGATAGCGATTATTAAACCATTTTACAAATTTAACGTACGATTTTTCCTCAATACAGTCGTCGTTGAAATCGAGAACGCACCGTAAATCATCTTGCATCTCACGCAAAAGCCAAAACACATCCCGCTGTGTTAAGCTTTCCAGCTCCGACAAGCTGTACGCGACCAACGCCATTTCCATCACGCGACGGGCGCTTAAATAGGGAATGTTATCACATCGAAAAACCAGCCACCGTCGATCCCGTCTAAGAAAGTTTTGTCGTCGAAATAGTCGATGACAAATTTACAGAGATGTGTTTCGACGCTCTTTGAAACCGATAGAACACTAATCCACCGAAAGGCATCGTCTAATGTACATTTAGCGCGACGAATACTCTTCACCATGGCATTGGTAAGATTCGCGATCGCCATTGCTTCGTCTTCCGTCCAGCTTTCGCGGTCTTGTATATTTACCAAAACAGTATCATACGCGATTCGTACACATAGTACTTTCGCGTACGGGCGCATTTCACGAGAAAACTTAATGTTGTGGCCGCGAAGCGTTGCGATTTCTGATACATGGCGCTCCCAATGGCCGTTAATTTCTTTATTATTTACATTTTCTGTGATCTCTCGCAGATCATAATTGGGTGCTTCGCTTATGATCGTCCCGCGACATATCGGGCAAATGGCCTCGTAATGACTATGTTGCTTTAATTCGTCGAGGCATGACTTGCAAATGCCGTGCCCACAGGGCTGTAGAGACATGGGCTTCGTGTGTTTCGTGTAATTGCGCGTGCAAATCGGACAAAGTGGTGTAACCACCATCGCATCATCCGACAGATGTGACAATTCACCAGAACTCCCAAGTATGTCGCTATCCGACATATCTATAAAATATAAACATAAATATATACTTTAAACCACCAATTTTACATTGATGCACATACTCTTCAATTCTTGAAAGAGTAAATCTGCTGCTGAAGGTAGATTAATTTCCACGCCTTTCGCATTACATGTTTTGCATTCGCCGTATATTTTAACTTGGCAATGTGGACACACCGTTATCGTCTTAATATCACTCGAGATCATCATCCTCTCGTTGATAACGTGTGCGGCGCCATGGGCGTTCATACAGTCTTTCTCCATATAGCCCACCCGCTGGCCTCCGCCCTTCTTTTTGCCTTCATTGGGCTGACCAGTGAGCTGATTTCGCCGGCCTCTTCCGCGAGCATTTATTTTATCATCAACCATATGCTTGAGCCGTTGATAGAATATTGGGCCGATAAAGATTTTCGCTTGCAGTGGTAAGCCGGTGGTACCCGAGTATAAAGTTTCATTTCCGTTCGGTTTAAATCCAAGCTTCTTTAAATCGGCTGCAATCTCGTCAACGGTGGCGCGTTTTTGAAAGGGCGATGCGTCGGCGATTTCGCCCGTAACCGCAGCCTTCTTAGCGGCTAAAGTTTCGATTAAGTGGGCTATTGTCATACGCGAGGGCAATGCATGCGGATTTATTAGTATGTCTGGCGTCATACCATCCATGGTCCAGGGTAAATCCTCTGCCCCATATGTCATTCCGATGGTGCCTTTCTGACCGTGACGTGAGGAGTTTCCTGTCCAGCAAGGGGGTGAGTACAGGTCTTCTTTATAAAAGAACAAATGGGTCGCGGGAACTTCAATGCACCCCACTTGCCCAGTATAGCGAACGTACTCTTCTATTTGACGAGTTTGTTTGTGGACATGGCCATGATTAACTTGTGGATTGTTTTTCTTCTTTACAGTTCGAACCACAAGTTGGTCGTAATTTGCGGTGCCAGTTTTTTTACCATTAATAATTACATCAAGTCCCTTTTCTCGAACGAGTTTAATGGTGCCAGACCATCCACAGTGAAGAGCCAGACGTTGCACATCTTCTGCTAACCTTCTACTGGAGGTGTAGTACCCCACAGAACCACTGCCATTGTATGAGCCGTCACCTTGAAGCAAGGCGTTCATCAGCATAACGGATTGCCGTTGGGACAACTTCCACACAAACTGTGGGAGATACTTTTTCGGCGCACCAACTGACAATATCTTAAAGTAATCGACCAACTGGTGGTAAGTATTGCCAATATGAACGCGATCTGGTCGAATATTAAAATGAACACCCATTTCTTCCAGTGTAGTCTTTATGAAATGCTTTTTTCTTTCTTTTTTCATACACAGCGATATTCTTCGATATTTCTCACCAATATCAACAAATCCATCTGAAATAAAAGATCCAAGTAATTTTAAAAAGGGGTCCATTGCGTACAAGACGCCATCAATATTCATAAATTCTTGGTCCACGCGGTTGTTTATGGCATCCTTCTTGTGTCGTACTCTCTTACCAAATGCATCTTGTGCCTCGACAAATTCAAAATGATCTTTGTCTTGCTTTTTCACGTAAAGTTTGTGGTTTTTGGTGCAGATAATTTTCACTTGCTGTGCATCCAGATGATAGAGTTCTTCCTCGTGACAATCAAATATGTACTTGGCTGTCGGGTGGACATAGTCAAGAACACCGTCTCGAAGCGTCGCCACCTTATGCTGAAGTGTAACATCTTTCAATTGCACCCACCCGTCGGTGGTCATGACGTAGCTGCTCAGAATTTGACAGAACTTATCGCCCACGACCGGTATACGCTGCGTGCGCACTTTCATTTTGACGGCCCTGTCGCTATTTCGCTGCTGAAATAAATAGACATCGTCAATTCGCCCAGTCATATCTGACATAACGGACGCATCCTCGGTCGTTTGAAGCGTGGTGATAGAGCTGATTTTATCAACCTGCTTGCCGACGAGACAGTCCTGTTTATCGATCACCTCACCAGGAGAGACCAATCCATCCGCGTCGAGCTTTGTATATTTCCCAACCTTACGAAATTTGGTTGGTATTGCAAAGCGTTCGTTGTCTTTGCGATTGGTCGTGGCAACTACCGTCTTATAACAGTCCGCGCGACCAAAACCCCGGTCTAACGAGGCCACATTGACGATGATAGAATCTTCCTGGCCAAATCCCTCGTAGGGCATAATGGCCACGATTGCATTTTGGCCGCCGCTATTTTCGCTGAGATTATACAGGTCGGCCAAATGTGTCGAAACGAGCGGTTTCTGTCCATATTGAAGGATATTCTGGGTCGTGTCAAATCGGCTACGATAATTTAACATGGATACACCCTGCGCCTGCTTGCCCATGGCGCTTTGGTAAGTATTACGGGGAGCTGGATTGTGATCTGAATATGGAATCGAAGCAGCGCATAGCCCATTTATTAAAGTGCAATCTATCTCGCAATGGGTATGCTTCTTCGTGATTTCTTCTGGTTCAAACGCTACCAACATCGTGTCTTCTTCTTCACAATCTAGATACTCGATCACACCGCTCGTGATCAGCTCACGCCAGGGCATTTTGTCGTGGGATGCATTGTACCGGAGCTTACCCTTCGACACAATTAGCAAAGGGCGGCAGAGCCGCCCGGGGGTTGTAGATATGTGAATTTCGCGCGATTGAGATACCGATACGTCCTGCGAACATTGCCCGGAGCGTCGGAGTTGACGTACGCTGCATAGAAGCTTGCCTGGGACAGTCGTATTGCCGACATACGTACCATTAACAAAGACTGATATGCCCACTGACAGATTATTTATCGTCAGTGGTTTCAGAAATTGCGCGATTAGTTTCTGGATCGAGTCCGACTCGTTCGGGAGTGAGATGAGCGCCTGCAGGCTCAATTGCGTTTCTAGACCACAAGGCTGGCCTTCGGGCGTTTCGGCGGGACAATATCGCCCCCAGTGGGTTCCATGAAGGTAGCGGGGTTTAGCCAATTTCTGCGTCTTTTCGATCGACGACGAAATCCGCCGCAATTGTGAGATGGTCGACATCAGAGTCAATCGCTGCAAAGATTGCGCCACGCCTACCCGCTGTATCCGATTAATAAAGGATGTGTTCCAGTTTCCAGTCGCGATGGCATACTGAAACCCGTCGGTGATCACAGTGGTCGACGAAAACCACTCGCGCACTTTCTCGTCCGTGACGCCGCGCTTGAGTCGCACCAAACCTTTTTGACAGAGCAGCTTGATGTCGTTGGTCAGCTTGATAATTAAATGGTGAAAGAGCGTCGTCAGAAGCTCGTTGGACGTTTCGACACGTTGGTTTGTCGCCGCGTCACGGTCGGTCGGCTCGATATCGCCTTTGGCAACGGCCAAGAGCTCTCGCATCATCGTTAAAAAGAAGAGCCCCTTGTTCGCCATTTCTACGTGTGGGAGCATGACTTGCTCGAAGGCCTGGTCGAGGCGTTCGTCCTTCGAAAGGCCTACGTTATAGACCTCGCGGATGGTCAAGCGGCGACGTGCCTCGTCGCGATCGGCGGGAAGATTCTTGAAACATGGCGCGAGCAGATTCCGATCGTTGCTCGAGAAGGTTGATTTGATATGGTCGACATTGAGTCCCAATGCGATCAAGATGTCTAGTAAGGGCACTTCGCGCTGCAGACGTGGAAATGTGCATGTAATCGGAGCGTTTGGCTTATAACTGATCGTCGTCACGTATATGCGACGGTGCTTTTCTGATTTGACAGCCACTGCGCAAGAGCGCGAGCGTCCCTCGCCGCGAGAGTATGAAATTTTTCGATTGATAATACTCGACTTTTGACCGATTAGCGATTTCTCGGAACCGTTCACGATAAAATAGCCTCCCGGGTCGTTGGGACACTCGCCGTGCGCGACGCGCGTCGTATGGTCGCGTAAATGGCAAAGGGAGCTGTAGACCATAATGGGAATGCGTCCCAGGTAGACATCTTTGACGAGCGTGGGTGGTATGTCCTTGCGCTCGACTTCCACGTCGACATAAAGGGGGCTGCCGTAGGTCAGATTTCGAAGGCGGCATTCGTTGGGAAAGACTGGCTTCGACGTACCGTCGTTTTCCAACATGACCGGCTGCTTGACAGTGCCGCCAATCATGCGGAGGCTGATCTCGCGCGTCTCTTCGGCAACATTGGCCTTGATTTTTAACGTGTGAGATTCTTTGACGATATCAGGGATGTGTTTTGAGACGAATGTATCGAAGGCCCGACATGACTGCTCGGTGAGCGTCACCTCGTTGGCGAAGCGCGTCAATATCGACGCGCGCATGTGTTCGGTCATGTTTGGAGGCTTTATACGACAGAGTTTGTTGAGAGTGTGACGAGAGTGTGGCAAGAGAGCGTGGCAAGAGCGAGGGCAAGAGCGAGAGCGTGGCAAAAGCAAGAACACGTAGCCTATAGTAATTATGTTAAATAAACAACGGTCCGGACCGCTTTAAAATTTTAAGTATGCTAGTGCATTTAAGGATGCTACAACTATTCCCGAGTCCTTTGGTAATTGTGCATACAGCCCATCCACATCGAGTATACGACTTTTGTCTAGTTTGCGATCTTTTTCCGAGCCTAATAGCACCCATTCTAGTGGTATATGATTGCTGTCGTCTCTCTCAACCACTTTCCCTTCCGATCCGTCTGTGAATTCAATCTCCACTCCATCTTTTACAGTTTTACCTACCGTCGCTTTAAAATGCTCACCTTTCCATGCTTTATTTTTTGAGTCTTTGACACTTTTCCAGATAACCGTGATTTCGTCACCCTCTGCCAAATCCGACAATGATCTTGGCTTTCTGTCGTTATGTACATATTCAACATCGCCGTCTATAAATTTAATATACGGCAAATTAAAGTAGTCTTTTAATATTTCATTGCCCTTCGCAAATCCCCATTTCAGTAAATATTTGAGAACGACCATCGACACAATCTTCTTGAGCGTTTTCAATGGAATATCTAAGATAATTTCACCACTATACTTCAGACCAACTTGACTGTGTATAAAGAAGCGAAGCGCTGAAAAAATTTCCAATTCTATGCGCCGTGGAGAAGGTATCGGCCATACGTGTATAATACTTGCTTGGATGTCGCGTTTCAGTTCCTTGTCTCTCTCTACGAGACGCCCTTTCGACGTTACATAGCCCATTTTGTGGTTTGTGTTGTTTTCGACGCCGTCAAAAGAAGCTATATAGACAAAGCCCATCCAGTCACTCACATCGTTCAGCTTCTGTGGGCTGCGTCCGCCTAGGTCATAAGACATCTTGGTATACTTTTACTCGCATTTAAATAGACCGATATTTTATAAACACGAAATCGGTTGATTGGTATCGCATGTGTAACTAGAAGTGACTCCTATCATTTGTATACATATCGAGACGATCCCGAAAAATGCCGGAATGATACGTGCCCATTTTTCGTACTTCCCGAAGCGATCGTCGTATAGTCCGACCACTATCAGTAGTATAAAGTATAATGACCGTAGAACAAGGCCTACGATCGAAAGCCGCCCGTCGTAGGCACCACGTACGCTCATAAACATACCACAGATAGGTGATAACAGAACATGTAAAAATACAACCATTTTAGGTATGATAGTGTCCGACGTGCGCGTCTCGTTTGAGATGTGGTAGGCTAATTTTCGAACAGTTTTGCCCGCGTTCATATGTCCGGTAGTCAATTCATTTTTATACCGGTTGTGCCGCTTTTGCTCCCGCTTTCGCGTGAGGTTGCTTCGATACCAACGGCCTGTGGTGTCTCTTGTCGAACGTAGGGGGCGTGGCGGGTATTTTCGGAAAGCCTACAGGGATCGGCGAATGTATGCGCGCAGATCTCAAGTCGTCGTCTTCGACTTGGGTCGCGTCATGGATGTCATCCAGGTGGAGTATGATTTTGTCCAGGGGGAGTATGGTGTCGTCCACGCGGTGTATGGTGTCGTCCGGAGCGTCGACGTAGACTGGGCAAGTGCCGCGGAGCGCCGTAAACATCACGTTGCCACCGTAGTCAAGGATCATTCGCCCGTCGGCGTCGAGCCAAATGCACTCGTATGAGTCGTTTACGTGGCGCACGAACTCCATATAAAAAAAGCTATGGGCGTGCTCGCCACCCCAGGCCTTGACGTAAAGCTTGCTGCCCATCGGCAGCTCTTTGACCGCGGCTTTGTGCAGGTCGCCGGTATCCTTTATCGAGTGGAGTGGGGCATCGTCGGCCTCATAGAGACGGTCGGTGGTTTCGCGTGCAGGGAAATTCATTGTGTTGCGTTTAAAAGTGCGTTTGGATGTGCTTTTGGCTTTGTGTATGTACGCCGTTGACTTTGAAAAGCGGGTACATTCTGCTAATGCCAGTCGGAAGTGGGTTAGTATGTTAGCTAAAATACCGGACATCACTGGGTATAAGACGCATACAGGGTGTATAGTACGAAGTGCAATTGGTCAGCATTGGGACGCCACCAATTATGTCGTGCACCGGACGCATTGCCACGTGAACCACGTGCTATGTAGTACATTAGAGTACAATACCCGTCAATCCGGTTGCTATGTAGTACATTAGAGTCATTACCCGTCAATCCAGTTGCTATGTAGTACATTGGAGTACATTACCCGTCAATCCAGTTGCTATGTAGTACATTAGAGTACAATACCCGTCAATCCGGTTGCTATGTTGTGCATTGGGACGCATTGCCGCGTGAACAACTTCCGTCACTTTTAGACGATACCCACAGAGTTCAACTTGTTCTGTTGTCCTTGCTGTGTCTATAATAGTGTTTAAAACGAGCTATTTACATTTAGCCGGCTAAATGTAAATAGCTCGTTTAAAACTAAGAAGTGTTTTCGTCACTTGCTTGCCCTCCCCCTTGAGTCGACCGTCTGTCGTGCCATCGGATACGGAACAGGCTGTCCCCCGTCCGTGTAGTTGTAGTCAAGTGACAGTCTATGTCCCAACGACTCGCGGTGTATCTCGGCAGACATACACATAAATATGATGTCCGGCGACGAAGAACTTGTCGACTTTCTTGGCGGTTTGTTCGACGAGAACGAAAACGACGAACACAATTGTTACACCCAGCGCTCTAAAGAATTCATAATACACGGCGAAAAAAAACGACTACGGTTGCACGAGTATGTCACTGTCGCCCTTTTCAAAGACATAGAGACAACCCTTGCTAACGTTGGCGCGATAGACCATGTCATGGGAGAGGGGGTATTGTTCAAAAGAACTGTTTCGGATCTCATAGAGGATGGTCTGTTTAAAATTCTTACGTTTGAAGACATAGCGAAGTGGGTGCTTTTAAAAACATGGATTTCCACAAAGAATATAAGCCTCGTCGACTGGTTGGCGTTCTGGAAGAATATTCGCTTTTCAAAACACAGAAAACATGTGAACGATGCAGAGTGCGCCACTGTATTTCGTTTTAATACTACCTGCGGTAACAAAAAATTATCTAAGTCGCACAAAGGCGTCGCGGATGCGTTTCACGATTCAATGCATAAATTTGGACTGGTCGCCACCCCACACCGTGGAACTGGTGGACTGGCAGAATTTGCATTTCCAGGGTGTTCAAGTGTATCCGCCGCGCGCAAAAAATTATGCCTTTTGCTACATGGCGAGGATCGACTCGAATTTTGTAATGATCAAATATCGGGTAAACAGATTAACCTGAGCAACGTTTTTTTAGGGGCAGACGAGCCACCCCTAAAAAAACGTTGCTCAGAAGCATCGCGTTCACAAGGAGGAATCTGTGAACCAAGCGCGGACAACGCCGAAATCCAAATGCCCGATGAAGGTCCAAGTGCGGACAACGCCAAAACTCAAATGTCCGATGAGAGCGAGGAAAGTGCTCGTGAGCATGCAGAAAATTTATTAATCGCCCTTGGTGAGCCTGTGCCACCAATAGAGACGATGAACGAAAATCTTAGGAAGCGTTACTCAAATGCTTTTAGCGTGCTTCGAGGGAAGGATGCAAAAGAGCCTATTGTGTTCGACCTCAAACAATGGCTTATATGTTTGGCTATGTATCTCTATATGACTTTGGTCGAGTACGGTCTAAGCGTGACGAAGAGGGAAAACGTTTTGCAAGTTATTTCAATCGTCTTAGCATTTATATTTTTCGTAGTGTTGACTACAAATTCCGGGCATAAAAATTTAGATTTCTTTCTTTATGTGGTGGGATACCCAATATGCATTTACGCCATAGGGATACCTTGGCACACAGGCATTATATCTGCGGTTATGACCATCCAGATTATCGCTCTGGAATTTAATCGTTCACTTCATCATCTCCTTGGCTTGATTGTTATTGCCTTCATTGTGTCAATAATATTTACAGGCAATCAAGGAATTTGGTTTGTGGATTCGTGGTGGTTGTTGTTATTGCGCGCCGCACCGACTTACTGCGTGCTTTACAGCCAGAGGGTCAACAATGCTGATGCCGCAGGGACCATTGCAGTTTCTTTATGGCGAGATTTGCCTTTGTTGTTGCTTCAGATTTGTATGATTTTTGGGTATGTTAAATAAGAGTATGATTGGACACGAGTAAGTAGAGACGTTCTAGTTTTGGGCTAATAAGTTTACTTGTATGTGTAAATATTTTCATACGCAATATATAATTCTACATTCATCGATTTCTCTGGTGGTGAATTTCGAGTATATATGACGCATCCACTATATTAAACGATGGCAAGTACTGACCCACCAGGCGATACAATGCGACGAAATGGAATCATTGTGACCGTCGTTGTATGCCTGTCGCTGATCGGCGCTCTCATATACTTCATATTTGGCGGCCCCCTATCGTACTTAGAGAGCGTCCAAAATCCATGTCAACATCGCACATTCTACGAGGACGGCCACTGCGCATGCGAAGGCAGCCCCTTCTCAGGTAAAAACTGCGAGACAGAGATGTGTAAACACGGCTACGCCGATTTACTGGGTACCTCACCGCGGATCACCTCAGATTATAGCTGCAAATGTCCAGCCAAATTCTTTGGATTTCTTTGCGACCAATGTCACGCCGGGCTCGACGGAGAGGACTGTCTCTCTCAGTGCGACGACGGCTTTTATGGGAAAATTTGCGACCGTACATGCTTTGCAGACCTCAACAATAACGACGTCAGCGACCTAAGCTTAAGCGGCGACCATCAGATTTGTCGTGTTCTGCGCAAAAACAACGGCGAATGCAATGTCTGCTCGGGTCACGGGTCCTGCGTTGACGGCGGTTGTCGCTGCGTTGACGACTATTTTGATTCTTTTTCCGACCAGTGCGCCCAGACCTGCCCCGGTGACCCGGTATGCTCGGGCCACGGGACCTGTCAATTGTACGGGGCCACGGCTGGGTGCGCTTGCGAGTATGGTTGGCGAGGCGACGACTGTGGTGTCAAGTGTCCCGGTGACCCGGTATGCTCGGGCCACGGCGTCTGCTCGGCGGAGTATATCGACGGGATACCAATTACCTCGTGCGCGTGCACTGGGGTATATGGTGGAAAAAACTGTAGCGTAAAGTGCCCCGGCGACGAGACGCCATGTTCCGGACACGGTAGCTGCGATCTTGAGACCAGTCTCTGTACATGCGAGTCTGATCTCGTCGAATGGACTGGTGCAGGCTGCAATTGCTCCGACCTCTTGACCTGCAGTGGGCGAGGCGCTTGCGAAGACGGCGACTGTCGCTGCCGTGATAATTTTCGGGGAAAGCACTGTTTGCAATGTCAGCAAAATTATTATGGCTCCGAGTGCCAGCTTTATTGTGACCCTAACGCCGACGCCAACGCAACGCATTTGGGGTGTAGTGGTCGTGGGACATGTACGGTCGTGCACGACGAGTCGGAGACGATCAAGTGCGCCTGCGACACGACGCCCGTCCACCTCTTTCTCGACAAGCGCCGTTCTTTCACGCCCTCGTATAGCGCAGATCTAAATTGTAAAGACTGTACGGCAGGCTTCTTTCCCAAGGTTGGCGTCTTCGAAGCATTTGACACGACTCCACTCGGCTTGTATGTCCCGTGTCAGGAAACCTGTGCGTCGGCCACCTGCAACAACGCAGGCGTCTGTAACGACCGCTACGGCGAACCGGGTCAGTCGCTGTGTGTCTGTGCGCACGAGCGCGTTAACGCTATCACATACTGTTCTACGTGCAACGCGGGGTGGTTTCCCGATCGGGTTGGACATGCCGACGCCTGCACCAAATATTGCTCCCCCGACGTGGTTACTTTCGTGTACGATAATTACTTCACGAACACTGACATAAGACGCGTTCACTGCAATGGTCATGGGTCATGCAGCTCCGAGGGCTTTTGCGTATGCGAAGAGGAGTATACGGGCGACATGTGCCAAATCCGATGCACATCTGATTCGGGAACGGTTTGTGGGGGGCACGGAGCGTGCCGTGCCAACGACCTCCAAAAACTCTTGCAGTACGACCTCGAAAATGCCCCCAGCTTCGAGTGCCTCTGTGACCCACAAGATCCATATTCAGCTGACGCGCGCGCGCAGTACGCCGTCGCTGATACCGCGCTCGAGCCACCACCCAAGCCCTCTTACTTCGGCGAGACCTGCGACTTTCACTGCGCCAAGCCACCCTGGCCGGACGCGGCCGAGTGCCACGCCATGGGCAACTGCACGGTCTACCCAATCACCGACCCCAGCGGCAATATTTTTCACTGCGCCTCCGATTCCGAATGTGAAATTACCGACGTCTCGCGCGTCACCTCCGCCGACCCGACCTGGGATACCATTAAAGGGCCTTTTTGCAACAAGCCAGAGCGTCCGCCTGGGTGCAGCGAGACGCGCGACTGTCTCGAGATCTTGACATTGCAGCGTCCACCACAAGCGCGCTCTATGGCCTGCATGTCGGAGCCGGCCTGCAAGGCGGAGATAGCCGCCTTCGACTGGTACCACTGGTGTGGACAACGCCACGATATCAAGCACCCACCGCTTTTCGATGCCTGCACGGTCGCGCAATTTTGCCCAGTCGACGTTATCGACGACAAGTGTGCGCAGTACGTTGACCTGTCAAACGGCACATCGATTAGCGCGCATATGGACTACTGTTATGAGAACGACAAGAAGCGCTTCCCCTTTAACATATCAGAGGAATACCGTCTCGATGACGCAAGCGCGGCCCTCCACGACGCCCTCGTTGCCCAACTCCAACAATATCGCGTTCAACACCCATCCGTCGAACTGGACATCACCAACCATTGCCAAGAGCGCATCAAGAAATTAAACGTAGTAGTGTCTGCGGTGGCCACAAACAAGCGTTACGTATGCGGCACCGATATCATCAGCACCGACACATGCCTCTTCGGCACCACCGACGCAGTCTGGACACCCTTCAGCGTACGCTGTCCAAATTCCCAGGCAACCAAGTACGCCAATCTATTGGACGCGATAGTCGCACGACCAGTCGACTGCTTTCTGGTCGAAGACGAGCCTCGCCACCCCGTACAGCGCCCGGTGGCGTACGGTGGACGCTGTAACGAAGACGCCGATTGTTTCTGCGAGGAAACATTTGGGGAAAAAGGCGTAGCTCCCGCTGCTTGCGTGGGCGTCTGCAATAACGGGCTCTGCTGTTTGCAATCTGACCCCAACTGTTTGAGCTGCAATAACATCGGCCAGTGTGCTGCTTGTAAGTCCGGAACTACCTGGGACGGGTTTCAGTGTGCGGGAACGTCCGATTCGAGACAGCAGACCGAGGCAATCGCCTTGATTGATGCCACCTGCGCAGCCGCGGTCGACCATTTTCCTCAGTGCTCGAAAACACCAGACTTGTGCACCTTAAACGTCTGCAAAGACGGCGACAGTTGCCGGGTCGACTCCCAAGACGCGATCTGTAGCACCGACGGCGTCCTTGACTGCTCGTGCAAGTTTGGACTTGAATGCGTCGGGCTCACCTTCAGCACATACAAGTGCGTTCATGTGGCCGAAAACGCATCCTGCACACACGAAGCGCGACACTTTAACTGGCTGGGCTATTGCAATGCCAACAATCCGGTCTTACAGACGAACGGAGATGGCGAGCTGACGCTCACCGACTACGCGCCGGGCTACAACATCAGCGTGCCGACCGAGACCGAGTTTGTAAACTACTGGGTGCGCGCAACCTCAACGGTCGCGTCCTCTAAATACGTCGAAGTGTCGTACTTGTCTGACGTACTCTTTCGAGTCTATCTGCACCAAGGACAAATTCAGCTGAACGAGATCGCAACATTGCAAGCCTGCCCAGTGTCGACGCCGGATTGCCACGATACGTGGACGTATAATGCAAACGAGTGGTATCGTCTAGAAATCGCGATCGACTATACACAGAACGTCGCGACGCTCAAACTGGCGGACCACGAGCTCTCAAAGCCATTCCCGTGCATCGCAGATGGTTGCGACCCTTCGACAGCGACACACCTGTCTATCAACGGTGGTGCCATCACTTACTACGACAATTTCGTATTCGAACGATCGATCCAATCTCCTTCTGTGCGTGCGGCATGCGAAGGCTCTATCTACTGCAATACCGAAGTTAACTATAGAAAACTCTGCTCCGATGTTGTGCGCAACTTACAATACCCGATCACAGTGACACCGACACACGATGTTGTCGCAACCTGTGATGATTTTTTTGAACACCAATCGTTGGGACATTCTCTGACGGACGACGAGCACAAAAGCCTTCTCGAAATCGACTGGGATGCCTACTGTGCCTTTGAGCAGTCGGTAACCGGCGACTTCGAATGTGGTGATCATGGCTACGAACATTTCGAGGCGTATCATGACTGTCGTCGCCTGCTGGAGCCACTGGAGGGGTCGAAACATTGTATGCTCGACGCGCTGACATACGACTGGACAGAGCATTGCGATAACTTGACGACATCTGCGGTACCAAATGCTATCAAACAGGCTTGTGGTATTGAATGTTATGCGCATATACAAGAATACGACCGTTGCGACGAGATGCTCAATCTGTTCGCCTCGGCTACGACACTCAAGGCGACCGACTGTGACTGGGTTGGCTTTTGCGAGCAGTCCGCACATGGCCTGCACTCTGGTGTGTGCAGTGCGGTCGACTGCGCCTGCAACATCGAACGCTACGAAGGCGTTGCGGGCAATGCATGCGAGCTCCATTGCCCAGTCAGCTCCGATGGCTCAGCGTGCGGTGAAACGACGGGGGTGGGACGCTGCGTCTACACAGACAAGGAGCAGGCGGTTGTCGATGGGGCGACGCGCGACCAGAACGGTGACCTGATTGCCTACGCCAAAAGCAAGATGCAAATGAATGGCAAATGCGACTGTTTTCTCTCCGAGGGCGACCAGGCCTGTGACCAACCGTGTCTGGCTTGTAACGAGACAGTTTACGACCTTATCCTACTCTCGCCGAACGCACCAAATCAGTGGAGCCTCGCCAACGCTTATTTAAATTCACCTACCCCCGCTATTCTCTCAGGCGAGCTCGTACTCGACCTAAACAATATCGAAACGATCATCGACTTTGTCGTCGACGGGGGAACCGAGTATAACATATCGACCTCGTTGGACGGCACGGCATATACCCGCATCGCAGGGACTTCAAGGGGTCGCTATGTTAAATTGGAAGCCGTCGGTGCGTATCGACTGGGCGTCAAAGTGTCGCGCGCCGGTCAGATCGGCATATGTGATGGAGCGCGGGGCGTGTGCGACTGCTTGCCCCCCTTTACGCTCATGGTACCAGAGGATACCGTCGACTGGCGTGGTGCACGGAGCCAACGGATACGACGCGTATACAATCTCCCGGACGTGTACAATGCCGAGCAAGAATTTCGGATCCGGGCCATGCAGGGCAAGGAGGCGTTTGTGACGGAGTATCTGAAAAAGGCGACAGATAACTCTCCCGCATACACCACCGGCGACTGGAAAACGGTCTACCGCGACTTTCGTAACGACCCCAGCAAGTATCGGTGCATGCAAGCATGCACGCACCATGATTTTATCCTCTTAGGAAATCTCGACCAAAGTTCGTCTCGGTTTAACTATGACTGCAATTCCGAATGCCAGGGCACGGATCCCGACACTCTGATACCTTGTAGCGGACATGGGTCGTGTCGGGTCACGGGTCAGTGTGTCTGTGACCCGGCGGCATACGTGGTCGGCGTCAACGAAGTGACGGGGGCGTCGATTGAGGTCAATCTTGGTAACGGTGAGACAATTGAGAGTAGCGAGTATACGGTCTCAAAGCTGGACGAGACGGGCTGGCGGGGGTTCGACTGTGTCAAGATGTGCCCAGGCTACGACCCCACCACGAAGTCAATGCTAAAGGTCTGCGGTGGTCACGGTACCTGCAACGACGATGCAGAATGCCAGTGCCAGGTCGGCTTTATCGGCGATACCTGTCAATTTACCTGCCCGGGCTTTGGCACCAACGACACCAACAGCTGCTCCGGTCACGGCACCTGCGTGACCAGTGTGATCTCGATCATCCCGACAAATTATACAGTGCTATACGATGGGCGATGCAATGGCGCGAGCGGAGGAACTACTGTCGCGACGATCGGCGAGTGTCTCGATATCTGCCCGGAAGCGGCCACATTATCTCCGTTGAAAGACTGTTTCTGTTCACCCAAAGATTGCCAGGACATTGAATATAAAAATACATTTACCACCTACGTGATTAACGAGGCGAGCGCGACCGGGGCGAGCGTCGCCGATTGTGAGTATACTTGGTCGGCCTGGTCGGCCTGCGACGGCGCCAGAGAAACGAGATCGACCAGCATCACGCAAACGCCAACATTCGGCGGCACCGAATGCCCCGTCTCACCAGAATATAGATGGTGCTCGATCGCGAATGTCGACTGCGATGGCCATTGGTCCGAATGGAGCGAATGCGACGGCCAGTATCAGCATCGCAATCTTACCATTACGCAAGAGCCAGTACGAGACGGGCTGGTCTGTCCTATCACACCGGAAATTCGCATGTGCTGCGCCAATTGCAACGACTGCGTGCCCCCCTTGTACGAACATATAGGCGGACAATGTGCCTCGCTGAGTGCCAGACGTTTGCGGTCGCATCCGCGCGCCACCCTAACAACAACTGCCTGTCAAACGTGTTCGACCATCTGCTTGGGTGGCTCTTGCTGCCACGCCGACTATACAGACATATCGAATTGTCTCGAATGCACCGGGGGGAATATACCGTTTAAATTTGAATTGCGTAAGGACTCTATCTTTACAAACGCCGAAACTGGCGGTCATACATACGAGGAAGCCTTGGCGGCCTGTGATGACCAGTGTACGGGAATTTTCCAATCCGACGACTCGTGGAGCACGTCAAGGGGAAGCGTTACGCAAAGCGCTGGCAATACCGCGTACGAAAAGATTATGCTACCGCAGCAGCATTGCTATCACTGTCTCGGGGGCTCAAAATGGTCGAACGAATTAAAGAGTTGTGCACAACTACCAT
>Ga0209631_10000352_pt1 | contig 61423 bp, 51 predicted proteins | sample COG_08_FD_184752 | JGI IMG/M metagenome (GOLD analysis project Ga0209631, IMG submission 184752) | Pelagic Microbial community sample from North Sea - COGITO 998_met_08 (SPAdes) (version 2) | ecosystem: Environmental > Aquatic > Marine > Neritic zone/Coastal water | place: Helgoland, sampling... | reverse complement strand
GATAATATTTTTTACATGGGAAGGACCTCCACGAACGGGTAGTTGAGTTCGCACTTTTTCATCAAATACGGTCAAGCCCACACTGTCAGTCTGCCTGAGGATTAAATACGCCAGGCAGGCGGCCATACGGGATGCATAGTCCAGTTTGGTTTGACTGATCGCCCGATCGCCCTTGTATCCCATCGATCCGCTTGCATCGAGTAGCATGTTACACCTGAGGTTGGTTTCCTCTTCGTACTCGCGGATAAAAAAACGGTCTGTTTTTCCAAATACTTTCCAGTCTAAACGGCGGATTTCATCACCGGGAGTATAAGCCCTGTGTTGTTTGAATTCCACACTGAATCCTTTGTGTGGGGAGCGGTGAAGACCCGAGCAGAACCCTTCCACCACCCGCTTGGCAAGCACCTGATGCTTGGCGAGAAGGGACAGGTCCTTGGGGTTAAGAAAGTCGGATGAGCCGGCCATCTAAAGTGACTTTAGGTTCAGGAGTGGAATTAGAGAACGGCTTCTTTTTGGGTAGGTACTTCTTCAATCAAACGGTCAATCAAAGAGTCCACGGTTATACCCTCTGCTTCCGCATTAAAAGTGGGTACAATTCGATGTCGTAAAACCGGATGGGCCAGTGCGGTCACATCCTCAATTTTTGCGTGAAAACGTCCATTGAGCAAAGCCCTTACCTTCGCACCCAAAATAAGTTGCTGGCAGGCGCGTGGTCCGGGTCCCCAATCAATTAAATCTTTGACCCAGTTCGCGGAGCTTTCCTCCTTGGGTCTAGCTCCGCGGACAAGTTCAAGAACAAAGTCGTAAACATGATCGGGAACCGGAACTTTTCGTACTGTTTCCTGGCATTCAATTAAAGAGGGCCCATCAATAACTGGTTCTAATTTCGATTCAAACGTGGATGTGGTTTGTTCCACAATTTGCCGTTCCTCTTCGCGTGATGGATAGTCCACAATAATTTGAAAAAGAAAACGGTCACGCTGGGCTTCGGGTAGGGGATAGGTACCCTCCTGTTCAATCGGGTTCTGAGTAGCCAGTACAAAGAAGGGTTCTTCTAAATGATAGGTTTTACCTCCTACCGTTACATCGTGTTCCTGCATGGCTTCAAGCAATGCCGCCTGGGTTTTTGGGGGGGTTCGGTTAATTTCATCTGCCAGAATGATTTGACTAAAGATGGGTCCTTTATCAAACACGAGTTCCCGGTGCCCGGTCTTTTTATCCTCCTGTATAATATCGGTCCCTGTAATATCGGCCGGCATGAGATCTGGAGTAAACTGAATTCTCCGGAAGCTCAGTTCAATGGCCTGAGCGAGTGAGCGGATCATTAGGGTCTTTGCAAGTCCAGGTACACCTTCTAATAGGCAATGACCACGGGCGAGCATTGCAATCAAAAGTTGATCGAGCACTTCATCCTGCCCAACAATGACCTGATGAACCTGAGATTTAATTTTTTCATATGCTTCCACCAATTTCTTGGCCATTTTTTGGTCATCGATTTGTTCTTTTTTTGAAGTGCTCACAATAGGATTCTGGTTAGAGTTAAGATGGGGCTGAATAAATACGAAAAATTAAACAATAATTGTTTTCTGAATGCTTCCTTTAGAGAAGCAATCATAAAATCATGCTTTTTTAACAAAAAAAGCGAGAGAGTATTCAGGTTCTATTTTTGAAACAGGTTTAACAAATAACCCATCACTTCGGTGGAAGGTAGCATCTTTTCGGAAGGTTTTATTCCATGACCCATAATGATGGGGCAATCCGATGGATCATTTGGTCTCGTGCCATGACTTCCTTTTACCAAATTTGCATCCAGTGGAATTAAATCCATATTTGTTCGAAATCCCAATTTTTTCCCGACTAATTTTTGGGCCACTTTGAGGGTGGGGAAAGAAATATTTGGATCCACAAAAAGTTCTGCCGGATCGTAGCCGTATTTTCTATGAACATCGATGCAACGGGCAAAGTCGGGAGCGAGTGAATCATCGAGCCAATGATAATATGCGAACCATGAATCTTCGGCTGAGAAAACAACAAAATCCCCCGCTCGATGATGGTGGAGTCCCCCTTCTTTTCTTGTATCTCCTTCAAGTACTTTTTCAACCCCTTCCATATTTTCCAGACAGCTACGAACATCTTTTCGAAAACGGGGCGATTCATCCTGTAAATAAATATGTGCAACCTGATGATCCGTTATGGCAAATGCCCGGGACCCTCCACAATCGAGATAATCCAAACCGAGTTCATCCTTTATACTGAGCCATCCTTTTTCCCGAAATACCCGGTTTGGGTAAATTACATTTTTAACTTCAGTAATCCCGTATTCGGAGAGAATGATCACTCGAATACCCTGTTTTTCATAGAAAGAAATCAAATCCCCGGCAATTTGATCAATTTCCATGAGGGCTTTGGAAATTTTTGAATCATTGGGCCCCAGGCGCTGGAGGTCGTAGTCAAGATGGGGTAGATAGACCAAAGATAAGTCGGGATTCCATTTCTCCTCCGTCCATTTTGCTGATTCAGCAATCCATTTTGATGAAGTAATTCCTGCCCGTGGTCCCCAAAATCCATGGAATGGAAAGTCACCCAAATCTGTTTTCACATCTTCGCGCAAATTCATGGGCTGGGTATGAATGTCAAAAGTTTTAAATCCATCCGCTCGATAGAGAGGACGCGGGGTTATCGCGTAATCAACCGATGAATGCATATTGTACCACCAAAAAAGGTTGGCACATGAAAAATCTTTTTTTTCCTCCCGAAGGATTTCCCAGACTTTCTTACTTTGAACAAGTCGGTTGGATTGTTTCCAAAAATGGTGTTCATTTAATTCCCGGTCATACCATCCATTTCCAACAATACCGTGTTCTTCGGGTAGCTTACCCGTCAGGTATGTGGATTGTGCTGAACAGGTGAGGGCTGGAAGCAACGGGTCGATTACCTGATGCCCCCCATTTACCTTTTGAGCAAATGCGGATAAATTTGGAGTATGTTCTCCAAGATGTCTTTCGCACAACCCAACAATGTTAAGGACGGCCGCTCGGGGCCATTCCTTCTCAGGGCTGTGCATCATAGGTTATGAATTTTTGAGAGAGAGATGGAGGCTCTGTAAATCATCAACTGAATGGAGGATAGCTTTGCGATCCATGGAGTGTACTTCGATACCTTCACCAATTCCCTGAATCAAAGTGATGGTCAGTTCGCCACCCAGATGTTCACGGAATTCTTCCAATCCTTCAAGTATGACTCGCTTTCCTTCTTTTGTGACCTCTTGTAAAAGACTATGATAAAGGGGGAACCCAAGTTTTTCGAGAAGAGCAAGAATTCTTTGTGTTGTTTTTAATTTAACCAAACCCACCTTTGCCGCGTAGGTCAAATCAACCGCCAACCCAATGGCAACCGCATCACCATGACCTATTTTAAAGGAAGATAATTGTTCGAGTTTATGTGCCACCCAGTGACCAAAATCAAGGGGCCGAGCAGATCCTTTTTCAAAAGGATCACCGGAACTGGCAATATGGTCGAGGTGTAAAGCGGCACTTTTTCGAATGACATGTTCCAAGGTTTTATCTTCAAACGCAGCTAACTGTTGAGCATTTTCTTCGATGAATTCGAAAAAGGAACGATCTCGAATTAAAGCGACTTTTATGGCCTCAACATACCCCGCCCGTTTCTGTACGCTGGGTAATCCGAGTAGAAATGAAAAATCATTAACCACTGCATCCGGAACCGAAAATGTCCCCACCCAATTTTTCTTACCAAAATAATTAACTCCGTTTTTAACCCCAACTCCGCCGTCTCCCTGACTTAAAGTCGTGGTTGGGAATCGAACCAACCGAACACCCCGATGGGCTGTTGAGGCGGCAAATCCAACCAAATCGAGTGCAGCACCCCCGCCAATCACAATGACATAGGAATGCCTGCACATGGAATAACGGTTTAGGAGTTCCCAGATTTTCTCGACTAAGGACCAATCGTTCTTTGCAGGTTCCCCACCTTGAATAAACTCAGGCGGGCAAACTAAGTTTAGACGGTCTTCTCGTGATCGGAAGTAGCTTGAAATTCGTCCCATTAAATTCGGATTTCCATCAATAATGCCTTCATCAACAAATACGAGTGCCTTGGTTCTTCTTCCCTCACGGTGGGGTTGAAGAATTTCACCTAATGTATCATTTTTTGGCGAAAAAGAATCCCGTGTAAAAAATACGGTATGCGAACTTTCGAGACGAATGTTTTTTCTGATGTAGGAGTATGAAGAATTCATGTTCGTTAAAATTCTATTTTGTGGTTTAGGTTGCCGCAAACTTCTTTTGTAAAAGAACTGCAATTGATAAGCAGCAGAGGGTGGGGGCAATAAGCACGGGAGAATAGAAAGCAAGAGCGGTTGCATCAAGGGCACAAATCCCGGCAAGTAAGCGGGAAACACCGATTCCAATCGAACCTTTTTTAGACTCCCTCATCGTGATTATGGCTGTAAAGGCAATCCACGCGGCAACCAACCCGACAATATTGATCAAAAATACACGGATTGGATCAAGGTTATTCCAGTAAACCAATCCGGCAAGAGCGAGTAAAGGAGATCCGAATAGGAGCAGTATGGAATATTGAACCGGAGTTTCCCTCTTTTTTGATTCCCCCCGGGCAAAAAGACTAATTCCAATAACATAACCACCGAGTACCACACCCCAAAGGTAGGTCTGCGGAGAGATATTTAAATTTTCACCTGTGCTTGCGGCTGTCATCCAAAGGAAAAATCGACACAGGCCCATAATTACAATGCCACCGATCCATTTTTTATGAATATAGTCGTAAAAAACAACAGTCCCTACCAAAGCAAGTACCCAAACAATATTACACTTTGCTCCCTGGGTTAAAATGGCCATACCTATTATGAGTTCGCAAATTCCGAGAATCCATACGGTGCGAGGAGTTATGGAATTACTGGGTATGGGCCGTTGTGGGTTGTGTTCCTGATCAAATTTTTGATCAAAGGCATCATTAAGTGTACAACCTCCGGCATAGATTAGGCTGGATCCTAGAAGAAGAAAGGCGAGGGTGGGCCAGTTAAAAAAATGGAGATCAGAAATTTCGGGAATGATCTTCAGGGTTGGGCTGGCCGTGGAATTAATGACCCAGGCTGCCAATGCATTAGTCCAAACCGTGGGTATATTTGAAAACCGTGCTAATGTGAAGGCTTGGGTGAAAAAAGTCTTCATCAATCATGTAACTTACAGGATGGCTTCATTTTTTAAAAGAGGCCGGTTTGGCTAATTCACATTTTTGCAGAGCATGCAATGTCCATTCATACTCCTTCGCAACCTGTTCCACAACATCGAGGGTTTGTAATTCACTTGGTAAAACTTCCCATGTGTAAGTTTCCATTTCCAAGTGTCGACATGCGGAAGGATTCATTGCTAACCAATCGAGGGTGTCAAGTACATGGTTTTTGGTATCCCCGAGAGGTTCTTTGGGGGAAGCATGAAGGGGAACATGAAAATGAATTCTCCATTCGTCTCCTGGTTCATATTCTTCTTGGATTTCCTCTTTCAGGGCGATGTCCAAGTCCTTGTGCCTGCGTACAATATTGCCTTCTCTTCCCACCACAACCTGGTGAAGGTAAACTTCTTCAACAAAAGATTGAAGAGTTTTTCGGTTTTCCATGGTTGGCTCCGCTTTTAAAGCGGAGCTTAAGTGGAGTTTGCTGAGACGAATACCAGCCTGCTTAAGTTGATCAAGCCCGGCACTCGCATTCTCATATTCAACTGCCAGGTGACAACAATCATAATTAACCCCGATCAGATTGCTCAGGTTTTCATTTCCAGCATGTTTGCTAAGTTGTTCGAAAAAAGAAAGGGTTTCCTGTGTGGTTTCGAATGAACCCAGAGGTTCGGGCTCCAATCCGAGATGTAAATCCAAACCTTTGGTCTGTTTAATCCTTTCAATTTCCAAGGCACATTGGCTAAGATTTTCGAAGGCGCTCAAGGGTATTTCATTTGCCGGATGAAATTCTTTGAAGGATGCAGGTAATGTGCTCACACTTCCCTCCTCTCCCGGTTGCAGAAGATTTTCCAGGATTTCAAAAAGTAATATAGTATATTCCAATCGATCGGTTTTCGTCCAATCCGGACGATAAACCTGTTCTTTTACCCGTTCCCCATGAAAATTCCCATAGGGAAAACCGTTGATGGTGAAAACATAGCAATTTTGATCATGCAACCATTTCTGAAAAGCGAGTAAATTTTCCCGTTTGGCAAGAGATTTTGCCGCGTTTGCACTTAACCTGAGCCCAATTGCGAATTGATCCTCAGGGCAGACTAATTTTTTAACTTCCAGAACATAGGTATTCAGTGCATGAAATGTTTCCTCCCAAGTACTGCCCCGATGTACATTTGTACAATAAGCAAGCTCGATGTTTTGAAGGAGTTTCATAGGTGTAAAGAATTGAAGTATTAGAAATACGCATATCGCAGGGTACTTTTAAAGACAAGGTTACTCGCTTTGTAACTTTCAGAATTTCTTTTGAGCAATTTAGAACAAAAAAAATGTGCGACCCAGCCTAGAGTCGCACATTAATTTGTTGTTACCCTTACGAATAACCTTGCCCTTTAAAATGGTTCTTTGCATCTACGGTGCCAAATTTAACCGATTTTAAAAAAAGTTTAAATTTAACCATGATAAATCATTAGTTTAAATAAAAGGATTCAATCTGGCTCCTTGTTGATTCATAATATACAGCTCAACGCAGAAAAAAGGACATGTTAGAACAAAAAAAATGTGCGACTCCGCCCAAGAGTCGCACATTATTTAATGTTATCCTTTTTGAATAACTCTGCCCTTTATTAAAATGGTAATTGCATCTATAATGCCAACTTTTCAAATCTATGAATAATGTACTATTATTTTTAACATTTAATCGATTTGAATATGAGAGAAACTTTTTATAGTCTTAAACAAACTACTGTTCTAGTTTCGCTAAAAGAATTGTAATATGAACAACCCTGAACCAATTTGGAAAGCCTGGTTTGCCAAGCATGGAGCAAAGCTTCTTTTGTTTGCCCGCCAACAGGCACGCTTTCCGGATGATGCCGAGGATTTAGTGCAGGAGGCATTTGTTCGTATTTGGCGGCTTTATGGGCATACTGGAGAAGTTTCACCCGGGCTTGTATACCGTGCGATTCGAAGACTTGCAATTGATTGGGCAAGAAGCTTGGATCGTCGTCGTATAAGAGAGGAAAAAGTTTATCTTCAATCTCCTTTATCTTCATCTTTTGACAGAAACCTAGAAAGGGACGAGCGTAACCAGGCTCTTCTTCGTGCGGTTGAAGGTTTACCAAAAGAACAAGGGGAAGTATTAACCCTTAAAATTTGGGGTGAACTTACATTTGATGAAATTGGACGGACCTTGGACCTGTCTTTAAATACCGTTGCTTCCCGTTATCGGTACGCCTTGCAAAAACTTAAAGACTCTGTCCCCAGGGAAATTGAAGGTAAACCCCACCCAAAACAATCATGAGCGATTGGGAAGAATTGGAAAAGGAATTGGCTGGGTTGACCCCCCGTGCTCCATCTAAAGATTTCTCTAAACGGGTGGAAGATGCATTGGGTGAAGCCGGTTCGGTTGCAATGCGTCACACTCCCGACCCCGATTCCGATCCTGCCCGTACCTCACCGTCGATTCATTTTTGGATTCCCCTGGGCTTAGCGGCCCTTTTGGTTTTTTCGTTATACCTTTTTAATCAATTCCCTTCTGAGCTTGAAGATGGAAATTCTCCGATCACTTTTCTTCCGGAACCATCAAGTATGGTTGATGATGAGGATAGCCCGCTTCATGGCGTAACCTCGGAGCAGTTAGAAGATCTTTCCGGAGTGCCCGTTGACGGATGGCTTGATCCATCAACTCAGGAAAGATTGATCCGCCGAATCGATGAAGGGATTGTGGACCGGGCCACAGGTTTACCTGCCCGTCAATACAGGTATCATTTTATAGACGAAACCCTTTGGACGCACCCAGCTTCAGAGACCCGTATTTTATCCACAACTCCGAGGCAGGAAGTTTATCTGATTGATCTGGAGTTATACTAATCCTCGCTCCTTCGTACCCGCAGTTACTAAAAACTGCCTACATTAACTCGGTATACTCTAATTATGAAATTCTCTATTTTCCTATTTACCATTGGTATCCTCTTCAACCTGTCCCTGGTTGCAAAAAATAAGGATTCCGATCATCCTACGACTGCTTATCTCGGAATTTATGCAACTAAAGTAAATCCGAATGTTAGCCATCAACTTAAACTTACAGAAAACCTTTACCTAAATGTGGAATTGGTTGCAAAAAACAGCCCGGCGGAAAAAGCGGGTATTCAAAAATTTGACCTGCTCCTTCAAATGGATGATCAAATTTTGGTTAATCAGGAACAGCTCAAATATTTAGTCCGTTCCAAAATGCCAACGGATGAAGTGATCCTCACTTTATTAAGGCAGGGTGAAAAACAAAATATCACCGTAAAACTCGGAGAAACCAACCTTGTCGAGGAGGATCCGTTGCGAAATTCCGGATTGAGTAATCGTTTCCCACGATACGATCCTTTTGGAATGGATTCTTTTGAAAAAGATCCTTTTTTGCATGATCCTCAAAATCTTCAGGATTTAATCGAGCGACATTCACGCCAACCTTTTTTACATTTTAATCAAAACAGAGGAAGGCATAGAAAAATACTTCCCCCCAATCAATCGGATGATGAACCCCTGCACCCGAAGGCAAATACCGAATCCTTTTCCAGTCAAACCAGCCAGAGTCAGGTCATGATAACCGATGAAGAGGGGACATTGGAATGGACTGAAAAAGATGGTCAGAAATCTCTTCGTGCAACAGATTCACATGGTAGGGTATTGTTTGATGGGCCAATAGATAGCGAAGATGAGCGAAATGCTTTGCCTGACGAGATCAATGAAAGACTTAATGAATTAGAGAAAAATATGGTAGTTCGTTAATTTTTGTATCATTAAATCCCGACGAAAATTTCTTACCATACTCTGTCTAAAGGACTTTTTAGCCCGTTCCTCATATTGTTAATTCGGGCTTGACCAAAAACTGAAATTTTAAGATTTTATAAATTGCCCAACGCAAACTATAATTATGAAATTGAAATTCTTCACCCTAGTTTCACTCCTTTTTTCAGGAGCTTTCTTATCCGCGCAAATGTCTGGTATGATGACCATGCAGCAAAATAGTAATTCCCGAGGCACAGCCCTAGGTGCAAATACTACCACTGGTGCCGCTGGCATTGCCTTGGGTAACCGCGTTGTCATGCGCGGCTATGTCGATTTCATTTTTGATTATCAAGATGGTAATGCTTCAACGCCTGATACTCAAACTGAGTCTTTTAGTACTTCAGCAGATGTTGATTTTCTTTTCGATTTTTCTCCTGTTACCGGTGAAATTCATATTGGTCTAAACCCCAGTCCAGACTCAGGAGAAGATCAAGTTACACTTGAGCAAGCTTTCGGACGCTACGCACTTAATCGTGATTTCAATATTTCTTTCGGTCGTCAGTTAACTGCTCTTGGTTACGAAGCGGATGAGGCTCCTGGATTATATTCTGTTTCAAACGCGTATCGCATGGGCTTAGGCAGAGATTATGTTGATGGCGTTCGTGCAAACTTCAATAATGGTCGATTCGGGATTACTGTTGGATTACACGATAATTATTTTGAAGGTGTTGGAAATGACACCTTCACTTCAGATAGAATCGCTATTGATTTGGCGGCATCGTTAATGATCATACCAGGTCTGGAAGCACAGCTAGGTTACGCAAGCCAAGATATTGATACAGCTGATGATTGGTCTCAGTTTAATGCTTGGATTGCTTACAACCCTAATGACCTTACTCTGGCATTCGAATATAATAACGCCGATAAAGGGCCTAAAGATTATTGGAGCATGCTTCTTCTAGCAAATTATCAGTTCAACGAAATGTTCGCGGCAACATTTAAATATAGTCATGAGGACGAGGAAGACGGTGGTAGTGAGACTGATGCAGATCGCTTTACTTTTGCATTGCTTTTCACAATCACACAGAATTTGTTTTTCAATGTGGAATATAGTCATGCTGAGGTCGATGCAGGTTCAACAGATTATGATGTGGACGAATTTTATTTAGAAGCTTTGTTAACTTTCTAAGTACATTAAAAATTTTATTCAAAGCCTTGTTCGTTGATGCGAACAAGGCTTTTTTTATGCCGAATTTGAGTGACAGATCAAGAGTACTGCTTTTTGAAGGTAGAAATAGAATCCAAAAAACGGATTCATTCTTAATTGTTTAAAAAAAAATCGTAATCAATGAATAAAGTTTTAATTGATGATATTGAAAGACCTAAAAAAGCCCTGAAGCGAAAAATTGAGGAATTGGGTGAGGAATTTGGATACCTGCAGAGAAAATGCCGGGAGTTCGGTATCCCCGTACTCATTGTGGTGGAAGGATGGAGTGCAGCGGGCAAAGGTTCCATGATCAACAAGATCATTCAACCGCTTGATCCCCGTGGTTTTAAAGTGACTTGTATTGCATCTCCGAGTCGGGACGAGCAATTGCGCCCATTTTTATGGCGCTTCTGGAGGCGTACGCCATCCGCTGAGAAAATGGCTATTTTTGACCGGAGCTGGTACCGCAATCTACTTGATGAAGTGGTGGATGGAAATTTAAGTGGTGAGGATTTGGAAAAGGCATATACTGATATACGTTCCTTTGAAAGGCAGTTAAGAGATAGTGGAACCATCATTTTCAAATTATTTCTCAATATTTCCAAAAAGGAACAGGCTCAGCGTTTGCAAACATTGAGAAAAAATCCAAACACTTCCTGGCGGGTTGATGATGGGGTGTTGGCTAGGCATTATAAATACGATGAATATAAGCAGGCGAGTAAGGAAATGTTTGCCGAGACGGATGTTGAGGATGGAGCTCATTGGCAGGAAATAGACACCACCAAATTTTTACCGGCCACGGCAAAAGTGTTGGAAATTTTGGTGACTCTTTTAAAAAATAAAGTGGAGAAGAGAAAAAAGGGGATAAAATTTAATCGTAATATCCCCTCCGCTGAACTGCCTAAGTTTAAGACCGCACCATCTTTGGCAAAAGTGGATACCTCTTTATCCCTCCAAAAGGATGAATATAGGGAGAAGCTCTTTACCCGGCAAAAGAGAATTCACGAACTGCATAATGAATTATACCGTCTACGTATTCCCATGGTGATTGTGTATGAGGGATGGGATGCTGCAGGAAAGGGTGGGAATATACGTAGATTGACCGAGGAAATGGATCCGCGGGGTTATGAGGTGATTCCCATATCCGCTCCTAATGATGTGGAAAAAGTACACCATTATTTATGGCGTTTTTGGACGGAGTTTCCTAAGGCCGGTCATTTAACTATTTTTGACCGTTCCTGGTATGGTCGTGTGTTGGTTGAACGGGTGGAAGGTTTTTGTGGTGAGAATGACTGGAAACAGGCTTATCGTGAAATTAATGAAATGGAGGAGAACTTTCATAATTATGGAACCGCTTTGGTGAAATTCTGGGTTCATATCGATAAAGACGAACAATTAAAACGATTTGAAGCACGCAAGGAAAACCCCGCCAAATTATGGAAATTACACGAGGAGGACTGGCGAAATCGGGAAAAGTGGGATTTATATGAAGAAGCGGCCGAGGAAATGTTTCTGCGTACTCATACCCCCTTTGCCCCATGGACGATTATCGAGGGTAATTGTAAGCGCTATGCCCGAATCAAATCTATGGATGTCGTAATCGAAGCGATTGAGAAGAAGATCGACGAGAAGGCTTAGGGAAACTTTTTGCTGTCCTTTTTAGTACAAAATAAAAAGTTTTATTTTTTGTCGCTGAGTTCCTCGATCTTTTCAATTCCCTTAATCGCTATAATCTTATCAATATCCGGATTTGCACCGCTCACCCCAATAGCCCCGACCAGTTTGCCATTATAATACAAAGGGATTCCCCCTTTTACTCCCCGAATTACTTTCAGGCTACCAATATCGATAATTTCAAGATTTTCGCCATTTCGGGCTTCTAACTCCTCAGTCGCTACTCCTTTAAAGCAGGATGTTTGTGCTTTAAATTTTGCGAAATCGTACAGGCCCGGATCCATTTTTTCACTTTTAGAACTGGCCAGTATGCGACCATCTATTCCCACGACCATAATGGCCACTTCGACTTTTTGGTGGATTGATTCTTGATGACAGGATGCAAGGATTTTTAATGCGGTCGCAGTATTAAGTCTGGGGATTTCTTCAAGCGTAACCTTGCTATAACAAAGCACTGCCCAAAACATATTTAATAAAAGAAAAATTCTCATAGACTGTTTATTAATTTAGTTAAAAGTAGAATCTAGGGTATTTAGTTGATCTTCTGACCAAGGTATTGCCCGATACATTTTATTTAATTTTAGGATTGAGAGGAACGGAGTATTCGTATGCTTTCAACTTTGTTTTCTTTGACCTGTAAAGACAAACCCCAATTTTTTCACTTTCTTTTTAAACTCCTAACCTGTTGAAATTACGATGAATCAAGATATCACCAATAACCGTAGTGGCCTCCTTGCTGGCGGAAACTGGATTATAGACCAAGTCAAAATGATTGATGTCTACCCCAAGCATGAACAACTTGCGAATATTTTTGATCAGTCTCAAGGAACGGGTGGTTCCCCTTATAATGTGTTGCTTGACTTGGCGAAGATGGGTGCGGGTTTTCCACTGGTGGGTGCCGGCCTAGTGGGACAGGACCGACTGGGAGAATATATTCTAGAGGATTGTCGATCAAATGGGATTGATCCCGCATTTATTTCAGTGTCTCCGGGAACATCAACTTCTTACACCGATGTGATGACAGAAATTGAAGGGGGAAGAAGAACTTTTTTTCACAATCGTGGAGCCAACGCAACCTGGGCGGGAGACGATATTGATTTCGCAGGGAGTAATGCGAAAATTTTTCATCTCGGTTACCTGCTCTTATTGGATGCAATTGATGCGGAAGACTCGGAGCATGGAACTTTGGGAGCTGCTTTACTCGCCAAAGCCCGGGCGGCTGGCTTTAAAACCAGCATCGATGTGGTGAGCGAGGACAGCGAGCGCTTTTCCAAAATTATTGGACCGGCATTAAAGCAGGTTGATTATTGCATACTTAATGAAATCGAAGCCAGTAAAGTAACCGGTGTGGCAGTACGCAAGGATGGTCAATTACTGGAAGATGGAATTGAGGAAGCGAGTCAAAAACTTTTCGAATTGGGGGTGTCTGATCTGGTGGCAATTCATTTCCCGGAAGGTTCTTATGGCGCAAAAAGCTCCGGTGAAAAACTTCGTCAGGGCTCTTTATCTTTACCCAAGGACTACATTAAAGGGGCTGCGGGAGCAGGGGATGCTTTTTGTTCGGGTGTATTGCTTGGTATCCACGAGGACTGGCCTTTAGAAAAGTGTTTGCTCACCGGAACCTGTGCCGCTACTGCCTGTATGTCCAACCCGACCTGTACCGATGGATTACGTTCTCTCGAGGAATGCCTTGCATTGGCTGACCAATTCGGAATCGGAGAAGACAAAAACTAATTTTATAACCTAACTCTCACTCATTAATGATTCAGGATTCCTTAAACGATTTCAATTCTTCAACGCGACAAGATTCACTGGCTCAGATTGCCAGAGAGGAAACTTTTCCAAGCATTCGTCCGATTGTGAATGCCCATGCCCATACCTTTTATTCATTTAATTACAAAGGATATTCTCCCACTCGATTCGCAGTGGAAGCGAAGAGGGAAGGCTTGGAGATGGGGGGAATTGTTGACTTTGATGTGCTCGATGGCTTGGAAGAGTTTTGGAGTGCCAGTCGATTACTTGATTTAAAAGCATGTATTGGAATTGAATCCCGTGTCTTTGTACCTGAGTTTGCAGACCGGGAAATTAATTCTCCGGGCGAACCTGGAATCAGTTATCACATGGGTACTGGTTTTACTACGACCCGTATTCCACAGGAGGCACAGATTTTTCTCGATACTATGCGATCCACTTCGGCGGAGCGTAATTTGGCCATGGTGGCCCGGGTAAATGAATTTCTTTCCCCCTTACTTTTAGATTATAATAAGGATGTACTTCCCCTTACTCCCAATGGTAATGCAACGGAACGGCATCTCTGTGTGGCGTACGCCCGAAAGGCAGCAGCGATGTATCCAGTGGAGGAGGATTTAAGAAAATTTTGGAGTGAAAAACTGGGGGTGGCACCAGCGGACATCAAAGAATTACCAGAAGGGCGACCGATTACTGATTTAATTCGAGCAAAAACGATGAAGCAGGGTGGGGTGGGGTATGTAAAACCTGACTCTGGGTCTTTCCCGAATATGGCGGAAATGAATCAATTTGTATTATTATGTGGTGCGATTCCCACCTTTACCTGGCTTGATGGCTGTTCCATAGGGGAGCAGTCGATTGAGGAACTTGTGGAGGTGGGGCGTTCAACCGGAGTGGCTGCATTTAATATTATCCCCGACCGCAATTATACTCCCGGGCAATCGGATCAAAAATTGGAAAATTTAAAACAAGTTGTTCAATTAACCCAAGACCTTGGCCTCCCTTTACTGGGTGGTACAGAGATGAACAGTCCGGGGCAAAAATTTGTGGATGATTTTTCTTCCGCAGAATTAGCTCCCTTACAACCGGTATTTATTCGCGGTTCCTGGATTCTTCATGCCCATTCAACACTCCAAAGGGATACCGGAATGGGCTATCTGAGTGACTGGGCCAGTAATCAATTTTCAGACACGACTACCAAGAATGAGTTTTATGCTACATTTGGAGAGCTCTATTCCCCACGGGGAGAGAAGCGCTTAAAGGAGGCATTACATTCTGAGATGAGTGCGGGAGAAGTGACTGAACTTGCCCGCCAGGTAATGTCTGCTTAGTAGATGTCCACTTTTGTCGGCTTTGGCTTTGGTGCGATCCAGGGGGGGCTATTTTTAGCAGAAGCATTTTCATCACAGTCTTTTTCAAGGCTGGTAGTCTCGGAAATTGATGCGGAATTAGTAAATCATGTCAGGCGGAGCGGGGGCACTTATTTTTCCAATATTGCCGGATCTACCCGCTTAAGTAATATCCAGGTGGAGGGGATTGAAATTTATAATCCTTTAGTAGCGGAGGATCGTGAGCAATTAATTGATGCAATTGCGGAAGCTCAGGAATTATGCACCGCGTTACCGAGTTTTAAACTATACGATGTTGGGGAGGAGGCTTCAGTGGCAAAATTAATTAGCGAGGGGCTGAGAAGGAAAATCGATTCATCCAAACTTCCCTCCTGTGTTATTTATGCAGCAGAGAATGATTCCCGGGCTGCTTCCCGGTTACAGGATGCATGTTCTTCATACCTTCCCGATTTTCAAGAAAACCGCTTCGTTTTTTCGGAAACGGTAATTGCCAAAATGTGTTCGGTGGTCACGGATCAAGAACGAATTCAGGCGGAAGGACTAAGGCCGATTGTGGATGGGTTGAACCGGGCTTTTTTAGTGGAAGAATTTGACCAAATTTTAATTGAGGAAAAAGTTCCAAATGATTTTAAACGAGGATTCACTCAGTTTGTTACCAAGTCTGAATTGGATCCTTTTGCCATCACCAAATTTCTTGGACATAATGCGATCCATGCTCTGTTAGGTTATTTGGCAAAGGAAGAAGGAATTGATTTTATGCATGACGCTGGAAAACGCTCCGATCTGATGGAGTGGGCAAGGAATTCTTTTTTAAAGGAGGCAGGAATTGGGTTGTGTCATCAATATGCCTCTGTGGACGATCCTTTATTTACAGAACTCGGATTTCAGGAACATGTTGATGAAGCCCTTACTCGTATGGTAAATCCTTTTCTTCGAGATCCTGTGGATCGAGTAACCCGCGACCCGGTGCGTAAAATCGGTTGGGATGATCGTTTACTGGGTTCGATGAGATTAGCCTGCAGGGCTGGAGTGGAGCCTCGTTTATTAGCCAAGGGGGCAGGTATTGCACTTCGCTATGCCTGTGAGGAAAATAAATGGGATTCCCCTGAGGCCGGATTGGAACAGGTTTGGAAAGAGGTTCAATGCGAGGAAAAAAATGAATTACAGAAGTTAATCATCACCAATTTTTGATTTTCTCCTTCCCTTCATTCCTCCTTTAAATTCAAAAAAGATTATTCTAGGATTGCAATTCCATCAAAAACGATCAAAAACAATCTTATTCGATCATTATGATTCGTGAAGCCTGTCCAACACTAGCCCCTCAAAGAAGAGAGCACATCCGATTACTCGTACGAGAAAGCGGTGTTGCCCGTGTGGAAGACCTGCGACGTGAATTAAAAGTTTCGGTTGCCACAATAAGACGAGACTTAGAGGTGTTAGAAGAGGAGGGAAAGGTACGGCGTGTCCATGGCGGTGCGGTGAGTACTGAGAACCGACTGGATGAAGCGGTGTTTGATGATAAAACCAATCAATTTTCGAAACAAAAACGTGCGATTGCAGAGGAAGCGTATCAATTAATTGGGCAGGAAGAATCGCTTTTCCTAGATGGGGGAAGTACCACACTTTGCTTGGCCCGCTTATTGAAGAACCGAAATGATTTAACTGTGGTGACCAATTCTTTACGGGCAGCTGCGGAACTAGCCAATTCGGAACCCCGGGTGATTCTGACTGGTGGAGAACTTCGAAAAATCAGTCAAACGATGGTGGGACCCTTGACTTCTGCCGTACTGAGCCAGGTCCGGGTGGACCGTGCGTTCATGGGTACGATGGGATTCTGTTTAAAGAACGGGTTGACCACCACTGACCCCAATGAGGCATTTGTGAAAGGACTGGTCGCGGAGCAGGCAGTCCAAGTGGTGCTATTAGCGGATTCGAGCAAGGCAGAGAAAGTATCATTCGCCCGCGTTTCTGACTGGGATAAAGTAGACATCTTAGTGAGCGATCAAAACCTACCCCCTATTTTTACCAAATCTTTACCCAAGCGTGGACTAAAAGTCTGCGTCGTATAAGTTTATAACCAAGAAAATAATATTATGGCAAATCCAGTAATCATGCCCCGACAAGGACAATCAGTTGAAAGCTGTATCCTTACCGAATGGAAAGTCCAACCAGGTGACACCGTAGCCGAAGGCGATGTACTGGCAGTGATTGAGACTGATAAAGCAAGCTTTGACCTCGAGTCTACGGCTTCTGGAACTGTACTGGAGCTTTTTTGGGAAGCGGATGACGATGTTCCGGTTCTTGCCAATGTAATTGCCATTGGTGCAGAGGGAGAAAATATTGATGACCTTCGTCCAGCAACAGAGAGTGCATCCGCAACGGCTTTACCTGCGACTAGCTCAACTCCTGAATCTTCTGCCGTTCAGTCCACCGTAGCGGCCGATCAATCCCCCGCTTCTGCCCCAGTTGATTTATCTACGACTTCACATGTCCCCTCTTCCGGAGTGAGTCCGCGGGCACGTAAGAAAGCAATGAACCTGGGCGTGGATGCAGAAACTTTAGTTGGTACTGGCCCTGGAGGTCGCGTAATCGAACGGGATGTGGATGCATTTCTTGCCGGAACGCCAAGGTTATCAGCGGCTGCCCGTGTGCGTGCGAAAGAGCAGGGCCTCGAAGCACCGCTTCGTGGTTCGGGTATTGCCGGGATGGCACTTGCTTCCGATATGCGTCAGCCGGGTGCGATTGAAGGTGCAGAGGTTGAACCGGTAAAGGGAATCCGGAAATTAATTGCCGAGCGTATGATGCAGTCCCTACAGGGAACTGCTCAATTAACATTACACTCTTCTTTTGATGTGACAAATTGTCAGAAGTATCGAAAGAAACGCTTGGCGGATGGTGAGTCGAAAGTATCGATTAACGACTTAATTGCCCAAGCCATTTTAGCTGCCTTGCAGAATCATCCAGAAATGAATGCTCATTTCTTGGGAGACCGGTTGGCCGTTTTTCATGAAGTAAATCTTGGTATCGCAGTGGATTCGCCCCGTGGTTTAATGGTCCCGGTTGTCCAGGAGGCATCCAAGATGTCATTAGAAATGCTTTCTTCCGAAATTAAGAAAAAAGCGATTGCCTGCCGGGAGGGAACAATCCAACCCGATGATCTGTCTGGAGGTACATTTACACTGACTAATCTTGGAATGCTTGGAGTGGAAAATTTTACTCCTGTTTTGAATGTCCCAGAAATTGCAATCCTCGGAGTGGGAGGAATTAGTTTAAAGCCGAAGAAGAATGAGGAGGGAGAGGTTTCCTTTGTCGATCAAATCTCTTTGAGTTTAACAATCGACCACCAGGCAATTGACGGAGCACCCGCTGCCCGTTTTATACAAACCTTGGTTAATCATTTAGAAAATCATCCGGGTGAAAACCCACAAAAAATTGAAGGAGAAGAATAATTGTGAAATATGACTTTGCTGTAATTGGTGCCGGACCTGCCGGGTATGTGGCTGCGAAAAAAGCTGCGTCTGCAGGTTTAAAAGTGGTAATGGTGGAAAAGAAAAAGCTTGGAGGTGTCTGTTTAAATGAGGGTTGTGTTCCTTCGAAGACGCTTCTGCAGGCTGCGAAAACTTATCATCACGCCAAGCATGGTTCGATCTTTGGGGTCGAAGCGGGTTCGTTATCATTTGATTTCGGAAAAGCTCATGCTCATAAAAATTCGGTCATGGATCGAATGAGAGATGGGATTGCCGGGTTAATGAAAAAGCACAAGGTGGAGGTGATTGAAGGGGAGGCTACTTTATCAAAAGGCTCTTCTTTTACTGTGAATGGAGAGACTCATGAGGCCGATAACATTCTCCTTTGTACAGGATCTTCCCCTACGATTCCCCCTATTCCTGGAATTGAAGCGGATCACATTGTTGATTCGACTGGAATTTTGAATATTGATACTTTACCAAAGAATCTAGTGATTGTGGGGGGGGGCGTAATTGGATGCGAATTTGCCTGTGTTTATGCCTCTGTCGGTGTACCCGTGACTGTGTTGGAAGCCATGCCAGAAATTTGTCCGAATTTAGATTCTGAAATTGCGGCGATTCTTCGTAAGGAATTAGAAAAGAAGGGAGTAACTTTCCAATTAGGTGCAAAAGTGGAGAGTTTTGAAGGGAAGTCCGTTCGCTTTACACTCGATGGTGAGAGTAAGAATATGGACGCCGATTTAGTTCTCGTTGCCACTGGACGCCGACCTAATGTATCCGGTTTAGGATTAGAGGAAATTGGTTTGGATTTTGATCCGAGAGGAGGAGTTAAAGTCGATAATCGCGGAGCAACCAATTTGCCAGGCCTTTGGGCAGCGGGAGATGTGACTGGACAAGCATGGCTTGCCCATGCGGCAAGTCGGATGGCAGAGGTTGTGGTTCACAATATCAATGGCCAAAAGGATCAAATGCGCCACGATACTATGCCCGCGGTTGTTTATACCAGCCCGGAGGTGGCAGTTGTCGGATTAACCAAAGAGGAGGCGATTGATCGTGGATTCAAGGTGAAGACTGGAAAGATACCGATGGCGATTAATGCCCGTTATATTGCGGAAAATCCCGGTGAAGAGGGAATGTGCAAGGTGGTCCTGGATGCGGATACCAATCGTTTAATTGGTGTTCACATGGTAGGGGGTGCCTGTTCCGAGATGATATTTGGTGCGACTGCGATGTTAGAAACCGAATTACGAGAAGAGGAAATTGCAGAGATTGTTTTCCCTCACCCCACCACTTCCGAAATTATGAAGGACGTCTTCATGGCCGTTCGGTAACTCATTTATTAAAATTTAACATTTTTCGTCATGCCTAAGTCACAAATTATAGAACCCGCAAAAGAACGCAAAGCAGGAACGGTCCCGTTTGCTGAAATTCCACTCAATCAGTACAAGCAAGATATTGCCAAAGAGAAAGAAGCCTATGGGGCAGAAGCTTTAGTTGGTATGTATGAAGACATGCTTCTTATTCGCGTGTTTGAAAACATGCTTCAAACTATTAAAACGCAGGGTTCCTATGAAGGAATTGAATATGATCATAAAGGACCGGCCCACCTCTCGATCGGACAGGAAGCATCCTCTGTTGGACAAGCTTTTCTTTTAGGTATTGACGATCATATTCTTGGTTCTCACCGTTCTCATGGCGAGATTTTGGCCAAGGGAATGTCCGCTATTCGAAAATTGGATGATGATTCTTTGATTGAAATTATGGAAAATTTCCTCGGTGGTGATTGTTACCGAGTGGTCGAGAAACAAGGTTCAGATTCCGTGAAGGATTTGGCTCGTAATTTTTTACTCTACGGTGCATTAGCCGAGATTTTTGGTCGTGAAAATGGATTTAATCGGGGCTTAGGCGGTTCAATGCATGCCTTTTTTCCTCCCTTTGGAATCCTGCCCAATAATGCAATTGTGGGCGGTTCTGCTGATATTGCGATGGGGGCCGCACTCTTTAAAAAGGTAAACCGGAAAGACGGAATTGTAATTTCAAATGTGGGGGATGCATCGATGGGGTGCGGTCCGACTTGGGAAGCGATGAACTTTGCATCGATGCGCCAGTTTCACGAACTCTGGGAAGAAGGGATGAAGGGGGGACTGCCTATCATTTTTAATTTCATGAATAATTTCTACGGAATGGGGGGTCAGACTGCTGGTGAAACCATGGCGTTTGATTATCTCGCCCGGGTGGGTGCCGGTGTGAACCCCCAATCAATGCATGCGGAGCGTGTGGACGGATATAATCCATTAGCTGTGGTGGACGCAATTAAGCGTAAGAAAGCATTGATTGAAAACGGGGATGGTCCAGTTTTATTAGAAACAATTACTTACCGTTATTCCGGACATTCTCCCTCAGACGCTTCTTCCTACCGATTAAAAGAAGAGGTCGAGGCTTGGCAGGCAGTGGATCCATTAAATGCTTATTCCAAGGAATTGATTGAGGCCGGTATGCTGACTGAGGAAGCGATTGAACAGACCAAGGCAAATACTACCAAGGCAATGATCCAAGCATGCCGCTTGGCTTCCGATTTGGAGGTTTCTCCAAGACTGGCTTCTGAAAAAATTGGAAATTTGATGTTCTCGAAGAGAAAAGTTGAAAATTACGACCCCTCCCGGGAGCCTGAATTAATCTTGGCCGCGTCTGAGAACCCACGGGTTCAAGCATTAGCCAAAAAATCAAGAGCTGGTATTATTGATGGTAAACCAGTCTCCAAAAATAAAGTTTATCAATATCGTGATGCCATTTTTGAAGCCGCATTTCATCGCTTTCAAAAAGATTCCACTCTGGTTGCTTACGGAGAAGAAAATCGTGACTGGGGAGGAGCTTTTGCCTGTTATCGAGGATTAACCGAATCCCTTCCCTACCATCGCCTTTTTAACTCACCTATTTCTGAAGCCGCTATTGTGGGTAGTGCGGTAGGATATGCATTGGAGGGAGGTCGTGCATTAGTCGAATTGATGTATTGTGACTTTATGGGCCGAGCTGGGGATGAGATTTTTAATCAGTTGGCCAAGTGGCAAAGTATGTCGGCATGTATTTTAGAAATGCCTGTCGTCCTTCGCGTCTCTGTTGGTTCCAAATATGGTGCTCAACACTCACAGGATTGGAGTGCACTCGTGAATCATATTCCCGGCCTTCAGGTCGTTTTCCCCTGTACTCCCTATGATGCCAAGGGAATGCTTAACACCGCATTGGCAGGTAGTGATCCGGTGATATTTTTTGAAAGCCAGCGACTTTATGATATTGGTGAATTATTTGAAAAAGAAGTCCCTGAAGAATATTATGAAATTCCCTTTGGTCTTCCGGCAAAGAGAAGAACCGGAAAAGATATTACCTTAATTACTGTGGGTGCAACGATGTACCGTGCATTAGAGGCAGCTGATATTCTTGAAGAAAAATACGGGATTACTTGCGATGTATTTGATTGTCGCTCGATTAACCCCTTGGATTATGATCCGTTAATTGAATCCGTTCGAAAGACTGGAAAGGTATTACTCTCTTCGGATGCCTGTGCCCGCGGTTCAGTAATGCAGGATATTGCCTCCAATATTAGCCAGTTGGCATTTGATGATTTAGACTCTCCCCCCGTAGTGGTAGGTTCTCGTAATTGGATTACACCCTGTGCGGAAGTGGAAGAGGATTATTTTCCTCAACCTTCATGGATGATCGATGCAATCCATGAACGTATTATGCCACTGCCTGGACATCAATTAACAAGTAATCCAACCACAGGGGAACTTGTCCATCGAAACAGAGAAGGAATATAATTGGTTTCTATTTTGGATGTGAGCGTACAGTGCTTTGAAAAATAAAATTCGATTTTATTACAATACGTCAGGAGACGATAAAAGTCAGACCCCATGAATAATTCATTGCAATTTCGAACCAATACCTTGCTCGCGGAATCCCGTCAGAAACACCTCGGTGTTTTTCTTACTGGCCCGGATCGAATCGAACTTCTTTCGGATGAACTCCCTCGCTCGGTAACCACCGAAAATGATTTTGTTCTGGCAAGTTTTGGAAATTGTCGATGTGCCTCCGATGCCAAGGCGATCCGGCAGTTCGATGCTCATGCACGGGTACCCTCGGGGGTAGAAAAAGTGGCGTTAGGTCATGAGACATTGCAGTTGGTTCTTCAAGCACCCGCAGAATCTGAAATTCGTCCGGGAGACATTGTTGTCATCACTCCAGGTCACGCGAGTCAACCAATCAATCCATTAAGCTTTGAACCGGAAGATTCGGGCGTTCTTGCTGCACTTGGCTACTCCTATCAATACCTGGGTGGACTGAGAAGATTTAATGCGGTGCCAGGAATCGCACCTTCCTTTATCCGTTCACAGGGATTTGGCAGTCTTTTCAATAAGGTAAAACCCGAAAATGACACCAGCCTGATCTCCCTTGCCCATGCTGAACCTTTTGCCTGTAATTTTGGAACGAACAAGCACATCTTTACTTTTAATGATAAGGGTGAATTTGTATATGGAGTTCCTCCCCGCTCGATCTTAGCATACCTATCCGGAACGGCGCGGATGGCCATGATCAATCTTACCATTGTGGCGAGTGTTCCAGACAGTGAATTACCGCAAGTGGTTTACATTACCGGTTCCCCAGCAAAACTGGAGGAGATGAACGAGTATGCACTCATTTCTGATTTAAGAAAACGGGGTACTCGGGTCGAGTTAATCGATCGAAGGGATCCTGCAATTATTTCCAAATTAACCGAGTTTGGAAAACCAAGTGTGATCTGGACCAATTATGCATCTCAGGAAAGCTATGATCAAGCCTGTGCAATTATTGAGGAGGGTGGAAATCTAAACAGTTATGCCGGTGCGGCAGATCCAAAATTGGTCATTAATATGCCGATCCGTCGTGCAGAAAAGTTTGATAGCTTGGAACAGGAAGTGGAGGCACAGATTACTTCTATGCATCACAATATTGGCCCGAATGACCCAGTTCGTCATTCAGGACTGGCGAAAGAACCTGTGGTTGCATTACTTGGTTTTGAGAATGATAAGCCACGCTTAGATGCATACTTAAATCAATTACCGAATGATTGCCCAGTTTATATCCCGGATCATTCTTGGGATGGAATTGAACAATCTGAAGCACCTTCCACTTCAAACTTCACTGATGTTTTTATTGCCGGACATGCACAGGATGCGGTGCGGGAATACCAGGCAGTAGAATTAAATCTGGCCCGTTCAGCAGCAGTCAATTTTGTGGATGGAGATGCTATTATCCCTATTCTGTCCAGGCAGGCTCATTATGTTTCGCGCCATCAAATTTGTGGAGCAAATGTACCGTGGAATTTAACTAATACTTCAGAGCCCCATTCCGATGACATGGTGGTGCACGCAAATAACCCGGTTAGTTTTGACTGGATGGTAAAGGGTGTTTGTGGCTTAAATCATGTAACAGAAATGATGGAGCAGGTTGAAGCTACTCAACCTTTTGGTTCCTTTTTTGCCTTTACTGAATTACCAGATTTACCCTATGTCGAGGTGAACTCCCATTCCTTTATTAGTGCGGCTCAAAAAAGAGATGGATTAGTCGAACAAGCTTTACTGGCTGGTGCTCGAATTCTTGCCGAGAACGGAGAGCAGTGGTCTCGTGAAGTAGAGGAAGCAATTTATGAAGGATACAATGCCTTTTACCCATTAAACTTAAAACAATAATATAGTATGAATTGGACAGATCTTACGGATAAAGTGGTAATTATTACAGGGGGTGCCGCTGGCATCGGACTTTCAGTGGCAAAAGGGTTCGTGGAGGTAGGGGCCAAGGTGGTGATCGCAGATTTTGCCGAGGAGGTTGGAGCCAAAGCCGTGGTGGAAGCCAACGAGGCAGGTCCAGGGGAGGTTATTTTTACTCGTTGTGATGTCACATCCAAAAAAGATGTTGAAGGAATGGTTCAAACTGCGATTGATCAATTTGGTGGTGTCGATGTACTGGTCAATAATGCGGGAATTAATGTGCCGAGACTGTTGGTAGATCCGGCCGGAAAAGAAGAATTAACAGAAGAAATTTGGGATCAAGTATTTGCTGTCAATGTGAAGGGCCAATTCCTCTGTGCACAAGCGGCAGCCCGTGCAATGCTGGCTTCTGGTAAGGGCGGGGTATTGATCAATATGACTTCAGAATCCGGTATGGAGGGAAGCGAGGGCCAGAGTGTTTATGCAGCAACAAAGGCTGCGAATCATAACACCACCCGTTCCTGGGCCAAAGAATTGGGCAGGCAGGGAGTTCGTGTTGTTGGAGTGGGTCCCGGTATCATGGAAACCACTTCGATGCGAAGTCCCGCCTATGAGGAATCCCTTGCTTATACCCGAGGAATCAGTGCGGAAGAACTTCGTGAAAAATATGGCAGTACTTCTTCAATCCCCTTGGGTAGAAGTGGTAAATTGTCTGAAGTTGCTGACTTGGTCGTATTCCTTGCCTCCGAACGTGCCTCTTATATCCACGGCACCACGGTGAATATTTCAGGCGGGAAATCGAGAGGGTAGGCTTCTATACTCTGATTTACCAGGTGGTGACGCCCTTCGCTAATATTAAATTAGCGTAGATTCGGGTATCTCCAGTCATTACTACTGCAAACGCTTTTCGGGTTTGGTCGTAAAAGTCGTATTTGCCAACTAAGGAAATGGGAGAAGTTTCTGGGTAATGTTTTTTAACAATAGAATCATACCCGTCATGTACTATTTGATAATCGGCCGCAATTTTTGGATTTGCTTTATCTTCGGGGAGAGGCGCCATCATCATAACCGGTTTTTCAATTACATGATCTAGTACAAAGAGGGGTAGAATTGCATCGAGAAGATCATTTATTCCTAATCCGTCGGCCCGAATAATAGTATCGTTGCAACTTTCACCAGGGAAATGAGCATCTCCCAATACGATTTCATCGTGGTGACCCATTCGATAGAGCGTTTCTAAAAGTTGTGGACTGAGAAGAGGTGAAATTCCGCGAAGCATTCAAATTTGCTACTAGTTTAATCCATTTTAGTCAAGAAACTCAGAGGTTTAAAAAGGATAAAATAACAAAAAAAGTGCCGTTGTACGGCACTTTTTTGATCTTTAAAAGTTGAATTTTAATTTACTTCACAATGTGTAAATCATCGAAATTGCGGAATAAATTTCACAAAATTAAAGAATTTTTTTTTCTGAACAATTTATATTAGCTCAATTTTGTAAACTTGTCCAATTAGGGAAGCATTTTTCGTAGATTGTTCTTTCAGTTTTAAAAAAATCAAAAAAAAAGTGCCAGGGGTCTTTGGCACTTTTATAAAACTGATCGATTTTCTAGTCTGCTTATGCCTTCCTTTGCGGGTATAAAAGATAAATTTGATGAAGGTGCAGAACTTTCTGAACTGATTAATTTTTGAATAATATAGTATAACTCAATAATTGAGATCTGTCCAATAATGGAGTGTTTTTTTTAAAATAGGTTCGATTAGAATGTCCTGTTGAGTAGTGCCAGGAGGTGAGCGATGCTTGATGAGGCTAACCCATTCAGGTTATATCCACCCTCTAATACGGAGACGACATTGCTGTTCGCGTATTCATCGCCAAGATTCAAAATAATTTTGGTTAATTCAAAAAAATCTTCATCCTCTAATTGAAACTGTCCTAGCGGGTCATTGATCCTCGAATCAAATCCAGCTGATATCAAAATTAACTCAGGCTTGAATTTAGCCATATGCTTGGGCAGTTCGCTTCCAAATGCATAATCAAGAATTTCTTTTTTCCCTGAACCTGCGGGAAAGGGGTAATTTAGATTATAGCCTACGCCTTTGCCCGTTCCTTTTTCTTCCGTTCTTCCGGTACCAGGATACCATGGACTTTGATGGGTACTAAAGAAGAAGATTGAATCATCTTCATAAAAAATATCCTGCGTTCCATTGCCATGATGGACATCCCAGTCGACAATTAAAATTTTGTGCACACCCAGTTTCTGTTGTGCGTAGCGGGCGGCCACAGCGACATGGTTAAATAGACAAAATCCCATACCCTTATCTGCATTTGCATGGTGCCCCGGGGGACGCGTTATACAAAATGCATTTTTGAGACTCCCGGTAACCACTTGTTCAACGGCGTTAAGAATACCCCCGGTTACGGCGGAGGCGACATTCCATGATTGATCGCAAATGGCAGTATCGCCAGTACTAAGGGAGGAAAGTCCAGACTCGATTTCTCTTTTTGCTTTTCTTAGATAGTCAGGTTTGTGTGCTAATGAAAGGTGTTCAAAAGTACATTGCTTGATTGGAATATCCTTGGTGAATCGGAGTAATTCTTTTTCTTTGAGTTTTTGAAAAATAATGGAGGCTCGATTATTCCGTTCCGGGTGTCCTGCTCCCGTGTGATGCTTCTCCATGATTGGATCGTAGACAATTCCGCAATTAACAATTTGTTCAGGGTCGGAATTCATGGGCTTATATTATTGTTCGATTCCAATCAAAATGAAATGTTCAACGATAATATCGAAGAGAGCCTCAATGGGAACTTATAAGGCCCCTTTAGACTTTCGCCTTATGATCACTTACTAGTTGGTAAAATACCTGAAAGAGGTGGTTGGCATCATTGGGCCCGGGAGAAGCTTCCGGGTGATATTGAACCGAGAAAACGGGTCGATCCTTTAGTCGCATGCCCGAGACCGTTTGATCGTTTAAATTATATTCAGTAACGATGGCACCCATTTCTTCCAGTTTAGCCTTGTCGGCAGCAAAACCGTGATTTTGAGAAGTGATGGCCACTTTTTCTGTTTCAATATTCTTAACTGGTTGATTTCCTCCACGATGTCCAAATTTTAGTTTGTAGGTTTTTGCACCAATCGCATGGGTAAGTACCTGATGACCTAAGCAAATTCCGAAAATAGGATAATCTGGAAGCAGACTTTGAATTGTTTTATGGGCATAATCCAAGGCCGAGGGATCACCCGGTCCATTGGAAAGAAAAATGGCATCGGGATTATGCGAAATCGCATCTTCCGCACTGGAATGAGCAGGTAATACAATCACTTCAAAGCCAAATCTGCGTAAATTTTTATAAATGGCTCTTTTAGCCCCATAATCAAAGGCAACGATTCGATGCGTGCATTCCTGTTTAAAAGTGGAAGGAAGTTGGGTTCCTATCACAGTGAACGGCTGACTTTTTTCTCCGCTTGAATCCCATGTATATGACTCCTTACAGCTCACTTCCTTTACAAAATCTTTCCCTACAATTCCAGTCCAATCTCGCGCTCTCTTGAGTGCCTGTTCATCACTGATGTTCTCTGTGCTGATGCATGCTTTCAGGGCTCCATGAATACGAAGTCTTTTCGTAATGGCACGTGTATCGACTCCAGAAATCCCAGGAATCCCATGATTCTTGAGATAATCACCAAGAGATTGAGTCGCCCTCCAATTACTGACGACTGGACTGAGTTCGCGAACCACAAAGCCTCTTACCTTGGGGCCGTCTGACTCCTCGTCCTCTTCATTAACTCCGTAATTACCGATTTGGGGAGCGGTCATGGTTACAATTTGGCCATAATAGGAAGGATCGGTGAGGGTCTCCTGATAACCAGTCATTCCCGTATTAAAAACCGCTTCCCCTTCGACAGTAGATTTTGCTCCAAAGGAAAATCCTTTGAACACACTTCCATCTTCCAGGGCCAATATGGCATCTCTATGATTTTTCTGTCTATACATAAACAAATAACTGAGTTACAACTTCATGGAGAGATTGGCAAACTAGATTTCTATAATTCCTCAAAAAAGAACAAGTTTTATTATGAAAACGGAGGGAATGTTTGACTATCTACTTTCCCGTCCTTACCGACTATAAGTTATGGAATCTAAGACAGTTAATTATGATCGGAGTAAAACCAACAACCAGGCCTTGTTAAAATGGTTGGATAAAATGGTTGAAATGTGTGCACCACAAGATGTTCGTTGGTGCGATGGATCGGATCAGGAATGGGATGAACTTTGCACCTTGATGATTGGCCAAGGTTCCATGATTAAATTAAACGAGGATAAGCGCCCCAATAGTTTCCTTGTTCGCTCGGATCCTCGTGATGTAGCTCGTGTGGAAAGCCGTACTTTCATGTGCAGTTATGGTAAAGATGATGCGGGTGCCACTAATAATTGGGAAGATCCAAGAAAAATGCGTGCTAAATTAAAACGCTTATTTAAAGGGGCAATGGAGGGGCGTACGATGTATATCATTCCCTTTTGCATGGGACCATTGGGGTCACCTTTGTCTCAATTTGGAGTTCAGGTAACAGATTCCCCCTATGTAGTTTTAAATCTTCGTATTATGACCAGGATGGGACAATCTGTACTGGATGTGATGGGAGAAAAAGATTTTTTTGTACCCTGTCTTCATTCTGTAGGATTTCCATTAACTCCGGGAACAAAAGATGTGCCTTGGCCCTGCAATCCGGAGGACACTCACATCGTACATTTCCCGGAACAACGCACAATTGTATCATTCGGGAGTGGCTATGGAGGAAATGCCTTGTTGGGCAAGAAGTGCTTAGCTCTCCGCATTGCCTCCTGTATGGCCCGAGATAATGATTGGATGGCGGAGCATATGCTGATCCTTGGTGTGGAGAATCCGGAGGGTAAGAAGACCTACGTTGCGGGTGCCTTTCCGAGTGCATGTGGTAAAACGAACATGGCAATGCTAGTTGCTCCTCCGGCAATGAAGGGGTGGAAGGTTTCTACGGTGGGAGATGATATCGCCTGGTTAAAACCCGATGATAATGGAATGCTCCGAGCAATTAATCCAGAAGCGGGCTTTTTTGGAGTCGCTCCTGGAACATCTTGGGAAACGAACCCCAATGCAATGGAGTCAATGAAGGAAAACACATTATTTACCAATGTCGCGTTGACTGAAGAGGGAGATGTTTGGTGGGAGGGTCTCACTGAAGAACCTCCCGCTGGTTTAATTGACTGGCAGGGACGCGAGTGGAGCCCCGAATTGGATTATCCTGCAGCCCACCCGAATGCCCGTTTTACAGCTCCGGCATCTCAGTGTCCCACGATTGACCCGGATTGGGAAAATCCGGAAGGAGTTCCTATTTCCGCCTTTATTTTTGGCGGGAGAAGGATGTCCGATATCCCATTAGTTTATCAATCATTCAACTGGAATCATGGCGTTTATTTAGGAGCAACCCTGGCATCTGAAACGACTGCTGCCGCAGAGGGAGTATTGGGAAATTTAAGAAGAGATCCAATGGCAATGCTTCCTTTCTGTGGTTATAATATGGGCGATTATTTTAAGCATTGGATGAAGATGGGTAAAAAGCTTAAGAATAAACCAAGAATTTTTCATGTTAATTGGTTTCGCAAGGATGAAGACGGAAGTTTTTTATGGCCCGGGTTTTGTGATAATATGCGAGTTCTACGTTGGATTGTGGAACGATCTTCAGGACAGGGTAGTGCCCATGAAGGAAGACTCGGATGGATGCCTTATAAGGAAGACTTGGATTGGTCCGGTTTGGAGTTTAGTGATGAAGACTGGGAAAAATTAATGAAAATTGAACCTGAAAAACTGAGGATGCAAACATTGAGGCACGAGGAATTATTTCTTCAATTATCCGAATCGTTACCTAAAGAAATGCTTTTTGAGCGAGAGTTGTTAGTCTCGCGCCTGTAGCTTTCTAAAAGAACTAATATTTCTGTTCTTTCGACCATCGATAAAAGATGGAAGAAAGAACACTTACTGAAACTATCATGTTGGCTAGTTTCATCAGGACTCCGCCCGTTTTTTGATCCTCAAGCGGGCTTAAGTTCATCACTCGTTCCGCATAGAAATAAGTATCATAAAGTACCTCTTTAGAAAAGGTAAGCACAGCAAAGATAGGAGTTTGTCCAAGCATGATTGCAAGAATATACAACATTTGAGGGCCATACTTGGAGGGGGGGATTCTCTTCGATGGACCGCAAATTGGCCACCACATTGCCACTGAAGTAAAGAACATTGATAGATGTTCTGCCATGTGAATTGTCTTATTTCTAATTGCTGCTTCATAAAACGCTGCAAAATGCCAAAAAGAAAATACAAATGTAAAAAGTAATCCGGCGATAATGGGATGAAATAAAAACTTAAGAAGTTTTTCCAAAATTGGTTTATTTTCTAGATACTCATCCACAATTTCTCTTGGTATCCCCAGGAGTAAAAATAATGGGCTTAAATACATGAGAATATTATGCTGAATCATGTGTGCAAAAAATAGGAAGTTCTCTCCCATTGCATCCAGTGGAGAGCCAACTGCCAGATAAAAGGTAATTACAGCAGCACTAAACCAAAGAGTATGCCTATGAGAATAGGGTAGGTTGGGAGAGAAGTTTTTCCGGTAGGGTCCAACAATAATTGCGTAGCACCAGCAAATAAATAATAACCCCCCGATAAGGGCAGGTTCTGTATGCCAATGACTTAATGTGACTGGTGAATTCATCTATGCTTGGATGAACCCAATCATACAATTTTCAAAAGGTTACTGATTTTCCACCCAAAACGCTTCGGATCGTACCTTAATTCTAAAATCTTCTGTGGATGCACTTTCTGCGAGTAGAGATATTTTAGAACCTTCGATATTATCTTCGGGATAGGGGTGGTATTGGTGAAAGAAGGGATTACCCGGTTTTAAGGAATTAATTTCAATCATATCTCCCGTGCTTACTTTCCAACTGATTTGATGAGGAATACCTTCCACTTTTTTCCACGAGTTAACCGGTTCATTATCAAGCATAATTTGTGTGGAGAATGTATCACCAGATTGATGGGCTATCTCGGCGACATAATAGGAGTCATTATGTTTGGTGTAGTCTCCCTTGACATATTCTGTTTTTGCTTCCCAATCCTGTTCTAATGGGGTAACTGAAAACTCCTTTACCTCGGGTGGATTATCAAGCATGTACATCACCGCAAAAAAGGTGAAAACGGCAATTACAAGCCCCATTAAAAAGAGGACCGTATTCAGTATTTTATCCCATCGTAGATGCATGAACCAGGTCATTACCCCCACAAACTTGATCACAGAGCATATGGATAAAACTGTTATTATTACTGGTCCGTCAAAGGCTCGAACATAAATGATAACAATCTCAATGCCAGTTATGGCAACAAGTAGCATGGATAAATTAAAGAATGTGAAGAAGCGTTTGCTTTCTTCTAATACTGGGTCTTCCGAGTGTCCGCTCATAATAATAAGTATTTAAAAATTTCTAAATCGTTCAGAATGCGTATTCCATTAGATATACTACCGGAAAAATAAGGATCCATACAATATCAACGAAGTGCCAATATAACCCACAACATTCAATATCGAGCGCATCTGCAGTACTCATTTTTCCGGTAAATGAATATACAAACCACCCAATGAGCCAAAATACACCAATTGCCACATGAGTACCATGCGTTCCGGTAAGAACATAAAAAGTGGACCCGAATACATGCGGTTCTCCCCGGTAACTTGAAAGGGTGAGTTCATTACCCGGAACATGAACGAAATGGGTAAACTCATAGACTTGGCAGGCAAGAAAGATTGCACCAAATATGATTGTACCGAAGAGCATCCAACGGGTACTGGATAAATTCCCTTTATGGATAGCAGATACGGCTAGTGCCATAAATAAAGAACTCGCTAAGAGAATGAAGGTACTAAATGAAGTGAGTTCAATATCGAATATATCGCGAACATCCAAAGTGTTTCCACCAACTGTGGCTGAAATTTTACGGTAGATTAAATGAGTGGAAATCAGGGTGCCGAAAAACATACAGTCGGAACCTAGAAAAGCCCACATTAAGACTTTTTTGTTTGGGATGCCAGTGCTGGTTTCTGGCTCGTGATGCTCAAGGGCATGTGCGGATGCTTCACTCATGATAATTCAAATTTTATAGTATAACGGTCGTGTGAAAATTATTCTTCGGTTTCTTTGGGAAAGAGGTGGTATCCTGCCGGTCCTTCAAGGGACCACATAATAATACCAAATATTGCGATACTTCCTCCCGCTATCGCGTAGGTATAATCCCTCAGTATCTCTCCTGTGTTTGCATCGACAGATTGGTGAAATAGTAATCCAAGAACGAGTCCGAGAAAACCCAGTCCACTTACCAACGGATACCAGGAGCGGTCAGGCATGTGTACACCGTGGTCGTCGAGAGGCACCTTGTCGGAATGGTTTTCCTTGGGGCCATAATTATTTTCCCAGGCCTGATCCCTTGATTTGATAATAGGGGTTCGTGCAAAATTATATTCTTTCACAGGAGAAGAAAGAGTCCATTCCAATGTTCTTGCATCCCAAGGATTTTTGCCAGCATCCTTCAATTTCTTATTAAAAAATGCGGTAACAAACTGATAAACCCCGATCAGGATTCCAACGCCGAGAATGAAAGCTCCAATCGTTGCGATTTGATTCCATGTCTCAAATCCGTGGCCTTCATTGTAACTGTGTGTTCTGCGAGGTTGGCCAATCATTCCTAAATAATGCATCGGAAAGAATGTTACATTAAAACCAATGAACATAAGGGTGAATACAAATTTTCCGAGTTTTTCATTAAGCATTTTACCGGTTAACTTCGGTAACCAAAAATAAAATCCCGCGAATAAACCAAATAACGCACCGCCAATTAGAACATAATGAAAGTGAGCCACTACGAAATAAGAATCTTGATGTTGTGCATCAATCGGGACCGATGAGTGCATGATCCCAGTAAATCCGCCAACCATAAACATGGTGATGAATCCAAGAGCGAAAAGCATTGGAGTTTCAAAACGAATTCGTCCGCCCCACATAGTTCCAATCCAGTTGAAAATCTTGATCCCGGTTGGAATAGCAATAAGCATGGTGAGGATAGAAAAAGCGGATGTGGCTACAATTCCCATTCCGGTTGTAAACATATGGTGACTCCATACTGCAAATCCCATGAATCCAATGATTGCACCAGAAAATACAATTAATCCGTATCCAAAAAGCGGCTTTCTGGAAAAAACAGGAATGATCTCAGAAACAATTCCCATTGCTGGAAGTATCAAAATATAGACTTCAGGATGGCCGAAAATCCAGAAAAGATGCTGCCAGAGGTGTGGTTTTCCACCTTCCAAAAAGTCGTAAAAATTGGTGCCGTATGTTCGGTCGAACATTAACTCAACTAGTGCAATTGTGATAGCAGGAAAGGCGAGAATGATTAAAAAACTGACGATGAGTGTCATCCATGTGAAAACGGGCAATCTCATCATTGTCATCCCCGGAGCACGCATGTTAATGATGGTGGTAATAAAATTGAAAGAGGCAAGCAGGGATGCAAGGCCAAGGATTTGCAAAGAGAATATCCAAAAATCGGGTCCCATATCTCCTATTACTTCAGCAAATCGGGTGTCGGTAAGTGGTGCATAGCCGAACCAGCCAATCGCGGGAGATCCTCCGGTGAAGAACCAACTTAAATTCAAGGTTATCCCGCCCGCAATAAAGCACCAAAGACTGAGGGTGTTCATTCGTGGAAATGCAACATCACGTGCCCCGATCTGTAGGGGCATGATGAAATTAAAAAATGCAGCACTCAACGGCATGATGACAAGAAAGACCATCGTTGTTCCATGCATTGTGAACATTTGATTATACTCACGGTTGCTTAAAACCTCCATGTTGTGATTCCACAACTGAGATCTAATTAATAATGCTTCAACTCCCCCTAAAATTAAGAAAAAGAGGGCGGCCAGGCCATACATTACCCCAATTTTCTTGTGATCGATCGTGGTTAACCAGTTCACAATGCCGGAGGTGTTTTGGTGAGGTCTCGGAAAGGCTTTCGATTTAAGCTTAGTTTCAGTTTCCGGGGTGAGGTATTTTATTGATTCAGTTGCCATGGTATTTCAATAGTTGAGTGTAAAAGTTTGGATTAAATGAATGGGATTATTTGAGACCCAATAAATAAGTAACCAATTGGTTTACTTTTTCATCATCGTTTTCAAGGTTGCGGAGAGGGTGATCGTCGTCCACTCCCTCACCGTTCCACATTAAATTACCGAATTTGACTTCATTTGAGTTACGAAGCCATTTGGAAAGATTTTCTTCGTCATTTCTCATCCAACCCGCAGCAAGAGAAGTACGAATTCCAAAAAGAGTTAAATTCGGTCCCTTCGAACCCAGTCCAGTCCGGTTTATTGCGTGGCATTGAACGCATTGAAGAGAAGAAAAGAGTTTTTTCCCCATTTCGTAGTCGTCAGAATGTGCTTTTTTCCAAACCTTCTTGTCTAGATTGGGAGCTTGTCCTTTCGCGATTGCTTGAACGGCTCGAAATTCCCGGGTGCCGGAATCACCAAGCGCAGGATCCGCGAATTGGACTATCGAATCTTTCTGGTATTCTTCCTCCGGGTTGTAAGTTCCGGGTTGTAGGTTTGGATTTTGGGAGTTTTGAAAGCGTTTTACCCAAGAGTCAAAATCATCGTCCGTTTGTGCAAGTGCTCGGAATGACATGTAGGCGTGAGAATTTCCACAGTACTCCGCGCATTGCCCGTAAAAAAGTCCGCCAACAGCTTCGAATTCATCGGTGAATTTTTGTTTAGCGAAAATTCGTTCCCTCATATTACCGTTAAATACGGAAGGCATTGCAATTTCGGTGGAAACGAGAGTCATGTTACCGTCCGAATCCTTTCTCGTCCGGATTTTTTCTTCGTTTGCAATAAACCATAAGAAATTTTCCTGACCGGGCATGAGATCCATCTTGCCGGCTAGTTTGGGGAGCCAAAAACTATGTATCACATCCTCAGTTCTGAGGTTTATGCGAACTGCTTTGGAGGCAGGAAAAACAAGTTCATTTGAGGTAACAATTCCAAATTGTGGATACTCAAAAATCCAGAAAAAACGCTTGCCAGTCACATTAACCGTAATTGCATCATCAATCGCGCTTCGATCTAAGCCAAGTTTCTCGAGTGTTTCAGAATCATTAGGATCTGGGACCCGATTCATGAGGACAACACCCTGAAGTGTGGGAACGGCCAAGATGATTAAGATAAGAGTAGAGGCAATAATTAAAGAAATTTCAACTTTGGAATTTCCATGAGACTGTGGGGGAACCTCCATTGCTTCTTCCGGTGTTTTGGCTCGGTATTTCCACAGAACATACATTAGGCAACCACCTACTGCACAAAAAAGAAATATAGTAATCCAGACGGAAAGCATGAATATGTCGTATTGATTCTGCGAAACCAGACCTTTGGGATCAAGAGCGGATTGCTTATGATCAATTCGTGAACAACCTCCAATAAAAGAGAAGAAGGCCGGAAGGATAATGTATGACAAGGTTTGAATCTTGTTGAGCAATGTTTTCATAGTTCTTGGTTGTATCAAAGAAAGCGATCCACTACTAGCGTGGCGAAGAGTAGGGGTAGATAAATGATGGTTACAAAAAAAAGTTTTTTAGCCGATTTGTCCCGATTGGAGGAATTTAGAAATTGGAATGAGTGAATCAAAATATATACGGTGAGTAAGCAGGCGGAAATAAGATAAAGTAATCCAGGATTCGGTTGTGTGGTTTCGATGTAATAGGGGGAGAAGATGAACAATGATAAGATGATAGAATAAATAAAGCTCTTGCGGGCAAGATGAAAACCGTTCGGATTTCCTAAGTTATGTAGTTGAAATCCACCCTTTTGATAATCCTGACGGAAATTCCATGCGATTGCCATAAAATGAGGAACTTGCCAGGTAAAGAGAATACCAAATAAAATCCATCCGTATGTGGTTGGTCCACCGGAAGCAGCAACCCATCCGATCAGCGGGGGGAGTGCACCAGAAATGGCACCCACTTCAGTTGCATAGGGGGTTCTTTTTTTAAGGGGGGTATAAACTAGAAGGTAAACGACCAAAGTTAGAAAAGTTAAAGAACATGCCCATGGGTTAGTGCCAATCCAAAGAATTGCGAGTCCGATGGAGGAAAGGCAAACTCCGAAGATAAGCGCAATTTCAGGTTCAATTTGTTGTGCGGGGATTGGTCTGTCAGCAGTACGACGCATTAATAAATCTTCGTCTCGCTCCATCCACTGATTGAGTGCAGCAGCACCACCGGCGGCAAGTGCAGTACCAACTGTGAGACAAAAGAAAATATAAAAGTGGGGGGTTAGGGGGAAGTGAACAAGGTAACCTAGTGAGGCAGTAAACACTGACATTAAACTGAGGCGGGGCTTGGTTAACTCAAGCAATCCATGCATAGTAGTACTCACAGATACAGGGAGGGGCGGAGCATCAGATTTGGCAGTAATGTTTTTGTAACTATTCACTAGATGAAATTAGTTACCTATAAAATGATATTTTAAGGGGAGACAAGCAAGGTCATAACTTATAAATATCCGATCGTTAGATTTTCTAATACATCAATTCAGAGACTTTAACTGCTCAAGATATGTCAAGTGATTTTAAATTGAAATAATTTTCTCAGTTAATGCTTGAAAATAACATTTTTATAATGGTTTTAGTTAACTTATTTTTGTGGAGTATTTTCTAAATGTGGGAAAGAACTCCTTTGGAATTGCTTCCTTAAAAATGACTTATAGATTAGTGATCCTTATGCAACTTTATCTAAGAACTTTCTTAATTTGTTTATTGTCCTTCTTTTTTGCATTTGCGAAAAATGGATGCTCTGATGAAAGCCCGAGCGGAGTCAGCTCTGATGTAGTGGAAAATATTTTGAGGGGAAAAGTATTAAATATTGATATTAACAACAGTACAGTAGAAGTTGAAATTCTTGCCCGAAGTCATAACCTGTCAGACAAAATTTCCAGAAGGATAGGAAGTAAGATAAGCCTCCAGGTTCAACCGGGAGATCTTTCCCTTCTTTCCAAGAAAAAGGTGTTCAAGGGAAATCTGCAAGAAACCTTTTCTTCAACTGCTGGTAAGACTTTCCTGCTATACAATGTTTGGCCTGATGAAAAGGCGGAGCGAATTCGGGTGAAAAATGTGAATCGTTTATTACGACGAGATACATTGGGAATGGGAGAATCGATGTTACGAACAGTCGGAGATAATTTGCCTCCATTTGCACTTTATGATCAGGATGGCGGAGTAGTCACCACGGATTACTTTGATGGTTCGGTAACTATTCTAAATTTCATTTTCTCGCGGTGTTCAGTCGCTGAAATGTGTCCTGCCGCAACGATTAAAATGAAAAAACTACAAGAATTGGCCCAAAAAATAAAAATTCCAAACATTCGCTTTTTATCAATTACTTTAGACCCAGCTTTTGACTCACCTGGTGTCCTTAAGTCTTACGCACGCGGTTACAACCTAGACGAAAGCAATTTTAAGGTATGTACCGCAGAAAAACCTGTTATCGACGACTTGACCCGTCAATTTGGGATACTTCGAGAGACTGCCCCTGATCAACCACTCGATCATACCATGCGCACAATGATCGTTAATTCAAAAAGACAGATTGTATATCAGGTTCCTGGCAGAAACTGGAGAGTCGAAGATTTTCTTTCTCGATTACAGGGAGGGCTTTAGATAGTAAAGATTGAAATGATTACTCCCCCCAAACCTTTCACTAATCCTCTGTCGCTTTCTCTCCTCATGGGAATTCCCTTTGTTGTGTTATTTGTAATTGCACGGAACCTCCCCGTTGAGCCTTGCGAGTTCTTACACGAAGAAACCTATAACGAAGAAGGTGAGTTAGATTACTGTGGAGCAGATGAGACTGGTTTTGTGGATCTTTCAATTCGCAAGTGGCCGATGAAGATTGACTTTCGTCCCATTGGTTCACTCGAGATGAACGAGGAGTGTAAATTTGAATTTAAAATTGAGAAGGCGGACGGTTCGCCCCTTACTTCTCAAGATGTTGCTTTAAGCCATACCCAAAAAATCCACCTTTTAGCGGTGGATAAAACCTTAAACGACTATCATCACATCCATCCAGTTGCAGATAGTTTATTTGATGGAGTTTGGCATTTTTCCTTAACCCCTAAATTGGCAGGAAAATATTCTGTATTCCTAGATTTTATTCCCCAAAAAAGCCCGAGAAGGGTTTTAATTTCTTCTTCGTTTGAGGTCGTAGGGAAGAGCCAATCTCCTTTGAAACGAGAAGAATGTTTAGTATTTTCGAAGGAAAACATCGACTTTAAATTAATCAAAATTCCAGCTGAGCCGGGACAGGACCAAATTCAACTTCGATTGTTGGCGAGGGATAAAAAGGGTCATGATATTACTCTTCACCCTGTAATGGGGGCATTTGCACACATGGTCGCATTCGATAAAAATGTGAATGGTTTTGCTCACCTACACCCACTCAACGAAGATTTGGATAATGTCAAAAAAACGACTTTTCAGGGGCCTCTCACCTTTGGTTTCTCACCGCCAGGGGAGGGCGTTTACCGATTGTGGGCCCAAGTCAGAACTGACATAGAGGAAGAGGTTTTTATCCCTTTCGACCTTGCAATAGGATCCTAATCAAGAACTAAATATGAGTGATATTGATCGTTACCTTGCACGCCAAGAGAATCTTGTTTTAGGCAAAAAACTAAAAATCCTGGTTTGGATTATTAGCGGAGCTGTTTTATTTTTGGTTAGCCTAATGAGGGAGGTTAAAATTGAACTTCCGGAGGGCACTGACCTTACTTTTCTTCCTCCGATTCATGCTGTCCTGAACAGCATTGCTGCGTTTTCTCTTATTATGGCAATTATTTCAATCAAGAGGAAATTAGTGATCCACCACCAAAGGTGGATTTATTTGGCGATGGCTTGCTCCTTTCTTTTTCTTCTTTCCTACGTTGCTTACCATTTCACCAGTGCAGAAACCTTATATGGAGATAGTAACAAAGATGGAATTGTAAGTGTGGAAGAAAAAAATGCGGTCGGTATCATGAGGATCGTTTATCTCGGGATTTTAATTACACACATTATTTTAGCTGCGATTAGTCTTCCTTTTATCCTGCTCACCTTTGTCTATGGGTTTACGAATCAATTCCAAAAACACCGTATTCTAGCCAAGAAAATCTTTCCGGTGTGGCTGTATGTCGCAGTAACTGGCCCAGTGGTTTACCTGCTTCTTCAACCTTACTATTGAGAGCTAGACTGCAGGAATTGCAAAGTGGAATACCTATTTATTCCTGCACCATTTCCCGATCGTAAAATCTTCATTTTTCTCGAGAGTTTCGGTACAATGGAAATCGTTTTTATAGGACGGGAAAAATGCATCACCGTCTTGGATTATTTGTGGGACCTCGGTGAGGTAGATTTCTTCACATTTGGGTAGGAACGCAGAATATATTTCACCTCCTCCAATAATAAAAACAGTCCGATCTCCAGCAGTGTTTTCAACTTCATCGAAAGATGTGAAAACCTTTGCGTTTTCAATTGAATGATTCGAGCGGGAGAGAATCCAGTTTTCCCGTCCTGGTAATAATCCAGGCAAAGAATCCCAAGTTTTTCTACCCATTACAATTATGTGCCCCATGGTTATTTTTTTAAACCACTTTAATTCACCGGGAATTCGCCAAGGCAAATCGCCCTTTTTTCCGATCACTCCGTTGAGTGAAACAGCTGCAATTGCTTTAATCTTTGCCATGATTTAAATCGCAATAGGTGCTTTTATTGCTGGGTAGGGGTCGTAGTTAATAAGTTCAAAGTCTTCAAATTTAAAGTCAGAAAGTTCCTCCTGATTTCCATGAATATTCATTTTGGGGAGTGTTCTCGGATTTCTTTCAAGTTGTAACTCTGCCTGTTCTTTATGGTTTGCGTATAAATGTAGATCTCCAAATGTATGAATGAATTCATAGGCTTGTAGACCACAGATTTTTGCAACCATCATTGTTAGAATGCTATATGACGCGATATTAAATGGAACACCTAAGAATATATCAGCACTCCTTTGATAGAGTTGACAGCTGAGTTTTCCATTGGAGACATAAAATTGAAAGAGCGCATGGCAAGGGGGAAGAGCCATCAGGTGTAATTCGCCGGGGTTCCATGCACAAACAATATGCCTTCGGCTATCTGGGTTCGTTCTTATCGAGTGAACGACATCCTGGATTTGATTGACTAGTTTTCCGTCTGCTCTTTTCCAATTTGTCCATTGTGCGCCATAAACCGGTCCAAGATCTCCGTTTTTATCAGCCCATTCGTCCCAGATTTTAACCTGGTTATCATTTAAATATTTTATATTGGTATCTCCTTTCAGAAACCAAAGTAATTCATAAATAATGGAACGTAGGTGAAGCTTCTTGGTGGTTAATAGGGGAAATGTGGTATCTAATCTAAATCGTTCCTGTTCACCAAAAACTGACCAGGTCCCGGTCCCGGTTCTATCATCGCGATAATCCCCGTTTTCCAGAACTCTTGAGACAAGATTTAAATAATTCTTCATTTACAGTAGGATAAAAAAATTGTGGGTTGTAATTAAAGTTGAGGTCCCACCATTTATTTATATATGTTAGTGAAATGTCGAGAATTTCATTAAATAAAACTCCGATTATAATTCTTCTTAGTTTCTCGTTGTTTTCTTTTTGCTTTTCTCAACAACGGGCAAATGACTTTACCAAGCGTGTGCGATCTTTGGATGGTAGATTAAACCAAATGTCTTCGAAGAGATTATCTTCGAGTCGAATTAATTCTATTTCCACCCAACGTTTTTCTGTAAACGAATGGCCAAGCCGTTATTCTTCTTTTGGAGGGAGGAGATTTCCTGCACAAAATAAAAAAACCTGGGGAAGCGAGCGTTTCGATACAAAAATTATTGAAAATGAACTTTCTTCTAATCAAAAATTCGCTTCCGAGAACTTTGAAAGAGTTTCAAATATTGATGTAGGAAACAGAAGCCCCGCAGCCGCTTCGATTGAATTTCGAGATGCCGTTTACGCGGAACTAGATAAAAGAGTGGATGATATGATGAATAATGTAAATAACATGTCACTGCGCGATATTAATCGATTTCAATTTCGAAAAGGTCGATCCAGTGAACCAGGCTTTCCTGTACAAAAAGCAGGATCCAAAAATGTACCGATGGGTTCTTCCGAGCGAAGACTTGGAGAGTCTTCAGTACGTGGGGTAATCCCATCGGGTAAGGGAAATTCGGGTGCTAATCCAAGCAGTTACTGGCTCGGTCCTAAGAAAATGGTTTCTTCTTCAAATTCAGGCAAGGTTTCTCCGTCTGCATCTAGTCAGGCGAACTCTGTTCGAGTAAGTAAAAAATATGGTTCACCAATCAAGCCAGTACTTGGTCCCAAAAAAATTAGGGTGTCTAAAAAGTAAAGTAATTATTCACGCTTGCCACATTAATGCGTTTCATTACTATAATCTGACTTTTAAATTTTAAACTTTGGACGGCTAGCTCAGTTGGTTAGAGCAACTGGTTTACACCCAGTAGGTCACAGGTTCGAGTCCTGTGTCGTCCACCACTTTTCCTTCTTTACTTCATGCGACATGTAATCTCCGTTCTGGTTGAAAACAAATTTGGTGTACTTGCCAGAATTGCCGGCCTGTTTAGTGGCCGGGGATTCAATATTGATACCTTAAATGTGGGGCCAACCCACCAAGAGGGCCGATCTAGGATTACAGCCACATTGAACGGTGATGAGAAAGCACTTGATCAATGCGTCAAGCAATTGGACAAGTTGATTGATGTGATTGATATTCAAAATTTCTCAGATAACGAGAGTGTAGGCCGAGAGTTAGTCATGATAAAAGTAAAAGCCAATTCGTCCAATCGCTCTGAAGTTACCCAGATTTGCGATGTATTTCGTGGGAAAATTATCGATGTGGCAAAAGAATCGTTAGTCGTGGAGGCAACCGGAAACGGTAATAAAATTGTTGCATTCATAGAATTGATCGAACCCTTTGGTATTATCGAACTTGCACGAACGGGAACAGTTTCCCTGCGACGGGGGCGAGCAGATCATTAATCGTCTTACATTTTCACTATATAAACAGTAACACAAAAAAATATACGGCCATGCCCGCTAAAGTATACACTCAAAAAGAGGCTAAAGTAACAGCCATTAAGAAGAAAACGCTAGCCGTTATAGGATACGGATCACAGGGACACGCACACGCGCTGAACCTGAAAGAAAGTGGGTGCAATGTCATCATTGGTCTATACAAAGGCAGTAAATCAATAAAAGTAGCGAAAAGACACGGATTTGAGGTGGTTGAAGTGGCGGAAGCTACCAAGAGAGCGGATGTTATTATGATCGGTGTTCCTGATATGAAACAAGCCGAAGTTTACGAAAAAGAAATCAAGCCCAATCTTTCCAAGGGAAAAACTTTACTTTTTACGCATGGCTTCGCAATCCACTTCGGCTTAATCAAGCCACCACGGGGTGTGAGTGTAATTATGGTTGCCCCGAAAGGACCGGGCCATGTTGTACGTTCTCAATTTAAAGAAGGGAAGGGCGTTCCTGCTCTGATCGCAGTTCTCAAAGGATCTTCAAAGGATTCAAAAGCAACCGCCCTAAGTTGGGCCGCAGGGGTTGGAGCCGCAAAAGCAGGAATTTTAGAAACCACCTTTAAAGAAGAAACTGAAACTGATCTTTTTGGCGAACAGGCGGTTCTGTGCGGAGGTGCATCAGCCCTAGTTGAAGCTGGTTTTGAAACCTTGGTGGAAGCCGGATACGCCCCAGAAATGGCTTATTTCGAATGCTTGCATGAACTGAAGTTGATTGTTGATTTGATGATTGAATCTGGCATCGCCGGGATGCGTTTTTCGATCTCAGAGACTGCAAAGTTTGGCGATGTAACCCGAGGACCTCGTGTCATTAACGGAAATGTTAAAAAGTCGATGAAGTCTATTCTTAAGGAAATCCAGTCTGGTAAGTTTGCGAAGGAATGGGTCAAAGAATACGAGGCTGGTCTCCCCAAATACAATAAACTTCTAGAGGACGGTGAAAAACATCCTATCGAAGAAACTGGGAAGCGTCTGCGTGAGTTAATGTCTTGGATTCCAAAAAAGAACATTAAAGGAGCACAGGCTTCTTATTCCTAATATTCGATCCCGACTTTGCTTAGGCATGATTAGATCTTGCCCTGGCACATAATGCGGCATCACTTTTATGTCTGCCTCAACTAATAAGCTTGTTTTAGCAACAAGGAAAAGTCCTCTTGCCCTAAAACAGGCCAATTGGGTGGCTCAATTAGTAGAGTCTGTCATGGGTTTAAATGTTGAACTTTCACCGATGTCAACCACGGGCGATCAGCAAGCTGATTGGTCGTTACAGGAGAAGGGTGGAAAGGGCTTATTTACAAAAGAATTAGAGGTCGCTTTACTGGAAGGACGAGCCGACCTAGCCGTGCACAGTGCGAAAGATTTACCGACGGAAAACCCAGACGGTTTAGTCTTGTCTGCATTTCCTGTACGTGAAGATCCCCGTGATGTCCTTGTTTTAAATGAGCAGGTAAAAGATCCTCAAATATTAGCTTCTGGAAGTCCTCGAAGAAGGGCGCAACTCCAAAAGCGATTTCCTCAAGTCAGTTGGAAGGAACTTCGCGGAAATGTGGAAACCCGTTTGCGTAAAATAGCAGTTCAAAGAGAGGCAGATGGAACAATTTTGGCAGCAGCAGGCCTTTCTCGATTGGGAATCAAGGAGTACCCGGGGTTGACCTTTAACAAATTGCCTATTGACGAGATGGTCCCTTCTCCCGGGCAGGCCGCAATCGCGATTCAAGTCCGCTCCAACGAATTAGACAAATTCTCAGTTCTTGATCATGAGGAGACTAGTCGAGCCGTTTTGCTTGAACGAGCTATTTTAGATCGTCTTGGAGGGGGGTGCCAGGTCGCACTTGGTGTTCATTTGGCAGGGAAGCAATTACATTTCTTCCATGAGGATTGTGGTATTCGCATTCTCGATATTCAGAATGATACGATTGAAATGATCATGGACAAAATTTTATCATGGCTGAAATAGAAAAAGAAAATGTAGGAACTGTGTTCTTGGTAGGAGCGGGGCCTGGAGATGTAGGTTTAATTACTCAAAAAGCGATTGAATTGATAAGTACTTGTGATGTGCTAGTATTTGACCACCTTGCCAATGCAGAATTACGCAAACGAGCGAAAAGTGACTGCGAACACATCGATGTAGGGAAAAGTCCAGGACGACATACGGTTGTCCAGGAAGAAATCGGTAAGATTTTAGTTAACCGAGCAAGAGCAGGGAAGAGGGTAGTTCGTTTAAAAGGAGGGGACCCATTTGTTTTTGGTCGATGCGCAGAAGAAATGATTGTGTTGGACCAGTCTAATATACCGTATGAAATTGTACCGGGTGTTACTGCTGCACTGGCTTGTGCGGCTTACGCAGGAATTCCTTTATCTCACCGAGAATATGGTTCTTCGATTTCGTTTTTAACCGGCCATGAAGATGTTGAAAAGGAATCTCTCCGGGTTGATTTCGCTAAATTTGCTGAAGTGGGAGGCACACTTTGTATTTATATGGGAATGGGTACGCTGAATGAAATAACGAAAAAATTATTGAAGGGTGGGCTTGCTCCAGATAAACCCGCCGCAATTGTAAGTCATGGTACTTTACCGACTCAAAGAAAAATAATCAGCACACTAGGGAATTTAGTAAAGGACGCGACACGAGAGGACTTAAAGGCACCGGCAATTATTTTTATTGGGAATTCAGTTGGGCTGAGTGGCGAAAAAAATTGGTTTGAAAATAGACCATTGTTTGGAACCCGAATTGTTGTGACTAGACCGGTAAACCAGACGAGTCGTTTAAAGCTACTACTCGAAAAAAAAGGTGCTGAAGTTCTTGAACTTCCATTAATTAAGATATTACCCCAGGAGGATCGAAATTTAATTGCAGAAACTTTTACCGGAATCGCAACTTATGGATGGGTAATTTTTACTAGTGCCAATGGTGCAAAAGAGTTTTTCAAACTATTTTTCAAAGCGTTTAGTGATATTAGAAGCTTTGGTCCAATGAGAATTGCCTGTGTAGGCGAGGCTACTGCCGACGTAGTACGAAAGTTTAATTTGGAAGTGGAGTTAATCCCAAAGCGATCCACTGCGGAAGATTTGGCTCAAGAATTGGTGGCTACGAATTCTTTGGATAGTGCAAATGTGTTGGTCGTTGCAGGGAACCGCAATCGGGAAGTCTTGGTGGGCTTACTTGAGTCGATCGGTCATGCAATTGTAGACACTTTACCTATTTATCAAACTGACTTTGCGGATGTGCTTACTGCACCCGATCGTTCTGATTTTATTGAGAAAGGTGCTGATGCTATAGTTTTTGCAAGTTCCTCGGCCGCACTCTCTTACATCGAGCAAGAAGATGACTTGGCACTTTCAAAGAATGCAAAAAAACCCATTTATTGTAGCTTTGGTACGCAAACGTCTGAAACTCTTCAGGAGAACGAACTTACTGTTGGAATTGAAGCTGCTGATTCAACTCTAGAATCAATGGTCGAATCTTTGGTGCATTATTTCAAAAAATAATTGTGAACAAAGCGGACTCTATATCAGTCAAGGTTTGCGGAATTACTGAAGCAAAAGACGCACGGTTCGCATTGGAACTGGGAGCGGATAAACTGGGATTTATTACATACGAGAAGTCACCAAGAAAGATAGATTTTGAAAAAGTTGAAAATATAAAATCAGAACTTTCTTTAAATGAAGAAAAAATGGTGGCGGTTGAAGTTGAGCCAACGATTGAACACCTAAAGAAAATAATGGACCAAGGCTTTGGTGTTTTTCAACTTCATTTTTCCTACGACTTATCCAGGGACTTGATTGGGCAATGGAGCCAATTAGTTGGAGCAGAAAACCTTTGGTTAGCACCAAGATTGCCCAAAGGTGTAAGTTTTCCAGAAGACTTGTTCTGCTACTCGGAAACTTTTTTAATAGATGCTTATTCCGAGAGTAAATTTGGAGGAACAGGAGAACGTTCAGACTGGAGAAGCTTTTCCTTATGGAGGGAAAAGTTTACGGCAAAAAATTGGGTTCTTGCTGGTGGGATTTCTCCATCAAACATTTCGAGTGCGATCGAGGAAACGCAAGCCCGTCATGTAGATGTGAATAGTGGGATTGAAAAATCACCTGGTATAAAAGACCTCGAAAAAATGACGGAACTCTTTCAGAAGGTCAGGCGAATTATATAGCAGGTAAGCCCGAAAATAGCACACTAATCCCAAACGACATTGGGACTAGTGAACTACATCGAAAAACTAGGAAAAATTAATCTTCCAGATCAAATCGATCAAGATTCATAACCTTATTCCAGGCAGAAACGAAGTCGTTCAAAAATGTTTGAGAGGAATCGTTCGAGCCATAGACTTCTGAAATTGCTCTCAATTGTGAGTTTGAACCAAATAAAAGATCAACGGATGTGCCAGTCCATTTAACTTCTTTGCTCACTAAGTCTTTACCTTCGAAAAAGTGATCGCACTTGGATGATTTTTCCCATTCAAGGTTCATGTCCAGTAAATTCACAAAAAAGTCGTTGGTTAATGTCCCGGGTTTGTCTGTGAATACACCTAAGTCAGAATTATCTGAGTTGGTGTTAAGAACTCTTAATCCACCAATCAAAACGGTCATTTCTGGTGCGGTGAGGGATAACATATGTGCTCGATCCACAAGAAGTTCTTCGGTAGACCTGACCGGTTTTGCCTGAAGGTAATTTCTAAATCCATCTACTTTTGGCTCAAGTACAGAAAACGATTCAATATCAGTTTCCTCTTGTACTGCGTCCGTTCTTCCCGGGGAAAATGGGACTGTTATTTTTTGTCCTGCATTTTGGGCTGAATCTTCGATTGCGGTACAACCAGCGAGGATGATAATATCAGCAACAGATACCTTCATATCACCGGATTGGGAGTTATTAAAATCAGACTGAATTTTTTCCAATGCCTGAATAACTGATGAAAGTTCAGCGGGTTGATTAACGGCCCAATTTTTCTGAGGGGATAGTCGGATCCGGGCTCCATTTGCCCCTCCTCGCTTATCAGTAACACGGAAAGTGGACGCCGATGCCCATGCAGTTTTAACCAGTTGTGAAATGGAAAGAGCTGAGTCTCGAATCGTAATCTTTAATGCATTGATTTCTTCTTCTCCAATTAATTCATAGTTAACTGCCGGGACTGGATCTTGCCATATAAGTGTTTCATCGGGAACCAGTGAACCAACAAACCTAGACTTCGGGCCCATATCACGATGGGTTAGTTTATACCATGCTTTTGCAAAAGCATCCCCAAACTGATCCGGGTTTTCATGAAAACGCTTCGAAATAGGTAAGTATGCGGGATCTTCTTTCAATGCAATATCCGTTGTAAACATCATCGGGGCGTGTTTCTTGGCGGGATTATGAGCATCCGGGACAGTGTCTTTTGCGGATTCTTCCTTGGGGGTCCACTGATGTGCTCCTGCAGGGCTTTTGGTTAAGACCCAATTATAACCAAATAGATTCTCAAAGTAATTATTGTCCCATTTAGCTGGCTCGGTTGTCCAGGCACCTTCCAATCCACTGGTGATAGTGTCTTCGGCATTTCCTTTACCAAAACTGTTTTTCCATCCAAGGCCTTGTTCTTCTGTACTCGCACCTTCGGGTTCTGGTCCTACATATTGATCAGGGTCAGCAGAACCATGAGCTTTACCAAAAGTATGCCCACCTGCAATCAAGGCAACAGTCTCTTCATCATTCATCGCCATTCTAGCAAAGGTTTCACGAATGTCTTTAGCTGCTGCGATGGGATCAGGGTTACCATTTGGGCCTTGTGGGTTAACATAAATTAGGCCCATTTGAACAGCACCAAGTGGTTCCTCTAATTCCCGGTCTCCCGTGTATCTCTCATCTCCAAGCCATTCGATTTCTGGTCCCCAATAAATGTCCTCTTCAGGTTCCCAAACATCGGCACGGCCTCCAGAAAATCCAAATGTTTTCAAGCCCATTGATTCAATGGCACAATTACCAGTTAAGATCATAAGATCTGCCCAGGAAAGTTTTTTTCCGTACTTCTGTTTTACGGGCCACAATAACCTTCTTGCTTTGTCCAAATTTCCATTGTCAGGCCAACTATTTAGCGGAGCAAATCGTAAAGTACCGGATGCCCCACCTCCTCTGCCGTCATGAATGCGGTATGTACCCGCGCTATGCCAGGCCATGCGGATAAAGAAGGGTCCGTAGTGACCATAATCAGCTGGCCACCAATCCTGAGAGGAGGTCATTAAAACTTCGATGTCATTTTTAACCGCATTCAAGTCCAAAGTTTTAAATTCCTCTGCATAATTAAAATCCTCACTCATTGGGTCGGAAAGAGAAGAATTTTGATGCAGGATCTTTAGGTTTAATTGGTTGGGCCACCAATGTTGGTTTGCGGTTGTTCCAACAGCACTATGGGCGTGCGCTCCACCAAGTACTGGACATTTAGATATATTTTCTGACATAATAAATTGTTTGTGTGAGATTTAAATACTGAACTAGATAATAAGTATTTGGTATAGAAGTGGATGTTTTTAATGCAAATCTAAAAATTCATTTTAGCTATACTTTTTACTGAATTTTTTTAGCAGCTGCGTCGAATCCAAAAAATGGATGGGTGGATCTTCACAATCTCGATTAGACCCGTTATTTAAATTTCTTAGCCAGCTTGGCCAATTGGTTGGGGTCCATGTCATTCATATCTGGCATACCACCTCCGCCACCAAGAGCACTCATCATTTTTTTCATTTTTCCACCCTTCATTTTCTTCATCATTTTTTGCATTTGTGAGAATTGCTTAATGAGTTGATTCACATCCCGAATTTGAACGCCTGAACCATCTGCAATTCTTTTGCGCCTCGAACCGGCTATAATCCTTGGAACTCGTCGTTCTTCTTTGGTCATCGATAAAATTATGGCTTCGTGTCGTGCCAGGGATTTCTCTTCTTTGTCTCCTACTTGAATATTTCCCATTCCGGGAAGCATCTTCGCAATTGACCCCATTGATCCCATTTTTTTCATTTGCCTCATTTGAGAAAGAAAATCGTCAAAGTCGAATTCCGCCTTAAGCATTTTCTCCGCCATGCGCATTGATTCTTCTTCATCGAGGTGTTCCTGTGCCTTTTCGACAAGAGATACAACATCCCCCATACCTAAGATTCGGGAAGCCAGCCGATCCGGATGAAAAACTTCAAATTCATCAATTTTTTCGCCAACCCCCATGAATTTAATCGGAGCACCAGTTACTTTTTTCATGGAAAGTGCGGCACCCCCGCGGGCGTCACCGTCCATTTTGGTAAGAATTATACCAGTAAGATCCAACCGTTCATGAAAAGTCTTAGCAACATTGACTGCTTCCTGTCCAAGAGCGGCATCAGCAACGAGGAGAATTTCGTGGGGATTGATTTGTTTTTTTAAATCTTCTAACTCCTGAACGAGCTCGTCATCGATTTGCAATCTGCCTGCCGTATCAAATATGACTAGATCGGACCCATTTTTCTTCGACTCCTCCCAGCCATTTCTTGCAATATTGGGAACATTTTTACTAGTTCGGTCTAGATAGCATGGAAAATTTTCGTTTTTTGAAAGGATTTCTAATTGGTCAATTGCAGCGGGTCTATAAATATCACAGGCTACAAGCATTGGTTTACGCCCGTCCTTTGCCAATCTTTTAGCTAATTTAGCTGAAGTGGTGGTTTTACCCGCACCATGTAAACCTACCATCATTACCCGAAGAGGTTTATCCTCTTTTAACTGCGTGGATCCTTCACCGAGTAATTTAACAAGCTCGTCATTGATTATCTTGACGACCTGTTGCCCAGGAGAGACTGACTTCAGTACCTCCTGACCCAGGCAGGCTTGCTTTACTTCTTCTACAAATTCTCGTGCAGTTCTAAAATGAACATCAGCCGAAAGAAGAGCTTTTCTCACTTCTCCTAATGCTTCACTGATATTGTCTTCAGAAAGTTTTCCAACGCCCCTCAAGTTTCGTAGGGTATGGCTTAATTTTTCAGTTAATGATTCAAACATAATTACCGTCCATCATGCCAATTGAAGATGGCTTCGGAAAGTAAAAATTAAGAAATTTCTTTCCTCATTGCAATTGTAGTAGTTTTGGGCATATTTAGACCTTTTTACATTGTTACAATGAAAATTCTTGTCGCGGACCGTATCTCCCCATTAGGTGTGGAGTTTTTGCAAAAGCAGGATGGTTTTGAAGTAGTTGAAGCCTACGGATCATCTCCAGAAAAATTGCTAGAGATTTCCAAGGATGTTTCTGCAATTATTGTCAGGAGTGATACCAAGATAACTCCCGAAGTAATTACTGGTGCAACCAAATTGAAAGCGGTCGGGCGTGCCGGAGTGGGAGTGGACAATATTAATATCGAAGCAGCTACCGAGGCGGGAGTTATTGTAATGAATACGCCTGGTGGCAACACGATTGCTACCGCAGAATTGACTTTTACACACATGCTCTGCAGCACCCGTCCAATTGTTCGTGGTGTAACGAGTATGAAAGAGGGATTATGGGAAAGGAAGCAGTTAAAGGGTGGCGAATTAAGATTCAAAACTTTAGCGGTTCTTGGATTGGGTCGAATCGGGGTTGAAGTTGCAAAAAGAGCGAAGGCATTTGAGATGAATGTAATTGCCTATGATCCTTATTTGACCGAAGAGCGAGCGAACGAACTTGAAGTAGAAAAAGTTGAACTAGAAGATGCTTTTATCCGAGCGGATTATATAACCGTCCATATGCCTCTGACGAAAGACACCAAGGATATGGTGGATGAGGTTGCCTTTTCTCAAATGAAGGATGGAGTACGAATTTTTAATTGTGCTCGGGGTGGTATTATCAAAGAGAGTGCACTCGCAGGAGCTTTAAAAAGTGGAAAAGTGGCAGTTGCAGGATTAGATGTTTACGAACAGGAACCGCTTCCAGAGGATCATGAGTTTCGCGGTATTGAGAATTTAAATTTAACTCCCCACTTAGGTGCATCCACTGCCGAGGCACAGGAAAGTGTTGGGGTTGAAATTGCGGAAGCAATTGCGGAGGTTTTGCAAGGAGGTCGTATTAGAAATGCGATTAATATGCCCTCGATTGATCCAAAAGACTTAATTACATTAAGCCCATATCTTGACCTTTGTCATCGATTAGGAAGTTTTGCGCGTCAATCAGCACAGGAAAATATTTCTTCAATTCATATTACTTTTTGGGGAGGAATTGTTGATTTTGACGCGGTTCCTTTAACCCGGGCTGTTCAAAAGGGCTGGCTTGCTGGGCTTGCCGGAGATGAGGGAATCAATGATGTGAATGCACCTCACAAGATTAAGGCTTTAGGAATAAAGCTAGAAGTTACAAAATCCTCATCGGTGGTTGATTATAACGAATTAATTGAGGTGAAAACTGTTTCAAGTGATGGAACAGAAAGATCTGTGAAAGGAACACTTCTTGGCAAAGCAAATGATCCTCGGATCGTGGAGGTTGACCAGCAAGCTATTGAAGTTCGTCCAGTTGACCTTTTATTAGTTGTTCGAAATGTTGATAAACCTGGAATTGTAGGAAAATTGGGAACAATTTTGGGCGATCGAGGTGTTAACATTGCCAATATGTCGTTGAGTCGAGCGGATTGTGGCGAACTTGCATTAACAATTTGCGAACTTGATGAGGAACCGGATGAAGGTGTGCTTCGCATACTGGAGGCAGATTCTGATATCAGAGAGGCAAGAATTTCCCGACAAGGCTAGCTCGAATACCTTGATCCTTTTTTATTTTAAATATGCTTTCAGTTGAAACTGTTGGAGTTGCCTTAGTCGGCTATATCTTGGGTTCAATTCCATTTGGAGTCTTGGTTGCCAAGCGGTATGGGGTAGACATTTTCTCCGTTGGGAGTGGTAATCCAGGGGCAACTAATGTACTAAGAAGTGTAAGTAAACCGGCGGGATATTTTGTATTTTTTATGGATTTCATGAAGGGATTGATCGCCACCACATGGTTTCTTTTTCCATGGATTTCTTTTTCCGGAGATTCTACTCTTGGATTATGGGGATTGCCCGGTGCCGTCCTAGGGCATACCTATCCCATATTTACTCGCTTTCGCGGAGGAAAAGGAGTTGCTTCCACAATGGGAGGATTGCTTGGGGTGATGCCAGGTTGTTTATTCTTAGGGTTGGTCACATGGGTCATTATCTTTTTTTCAACCCGCTACGTTGCACTTGCTTCAATTGGTTTTGGGGTAAGTCTTCCAGTCTGTGCGATTGTAATTGCTTGGTCTAACGAAGACTCTTCCGGTGTAATGGGAATGGTTACGTTGGCTTTTATAATAATGGCTTGGATTGTATGGAGACACCGTTCGAATATCATCCGTCTTCGTGAAGGAACTGAAAATCGTTTTCAGAAAAAAAATAAAATTTAAAACTATTTCTACTAAGTTTGTTATGAATGAAAAAAAAGTCTTACGAGTTGGTATTCTTGGTTTCGGTACTGTGGGACAGGGAACATGGAAGCATTTAGTAGAAAACGAAAAGGCATGGGAGAGAATTCTTGGAGTCCAACTCATTCCGACCCGTGCTTCTGTTCGTTCGTTATCAAAAAAAAGAGCGTTCGCAATAGATCCTACATGCATAACCACAGATTCACTTTCGATTGTTGAAGATCCTGATATTGATATTGTTTGCGAACTAATAGGAGGAATTGAAGAAGCAAAAAAGTTGACCCTCCGAGCCTTTAGCATGGGGAAATCAGTAATAACGGCCAACAAAGCATTAATTTGTGATCATGGTGATGAATTATTTAAAGCGGCAGAAAATGCTGGTGTTCGTTATGCCTTTGAGGCCAGTGTTGCCGGTGGAATTCCGATCATTAAAGTTCTTCGTGAAAGCTTGGTCGCGAATGAATTTCCGTTGATTTACGGAATAATGAACGGCACCTCAAATTATATCCTGACTCGAATGGAAAATGAAGGAGCCACCTTTGATGATGTACTGGGAGATGCCCGTGAGTTAGGCTATGTGGAAGCGGATGAAGCTTTAGACTTAGATGGGGTTGATGCAGCCCATAAAGCGGTTATCCTTGGCTACCTTGCCCATGGGATGTGGATTGATTTAAAAGACACTACGGTGGAGGGAATTCGTAGAATTTCAAATGAAGATTTAGCCGCTGCCCGGGATCTAAATTGTAAGATAAAATTAATCGGAGTAATTCGCCGAAGCTTCGAGCAAAATTATGTTTCCGTTGGAGTTTACCCAGCTTTAGTTCCGATTAATGAAATTATCGCCCAGACAGATGGAGTTTTTAATGGAATTAGTCTGACAGGAACAGTTGTGGGAACAGTTGTTCTGACGGGCAGGGGAGCAGGGCAGGACCCCACAGCCGGTTCCGTAATTAGTGATATTGTGGATGTGGTTAAAGGCATGCAGGGCAGTGCATTACCTCCCAAGCTTTTACATGTAACTCCAGATGAATGTAAACCGGCACCTTCTCAGGAAATTTCAGGTTGTTTTTATTTGAGGCTAAGTGTGGACGATCGTCCCGGTAAATTAGCAAAGGTGGCTGAAAATTTAGCAGTCCATGGAATCAGTCTTGCCACAGTTTCTCAGACTCCAGACGAGAAAACTAAATCGGCATCGATTATTTTAACTACTCACCAAACTAATGAACACTCTATTGGATTAGCAATCGATTCGTTAGAACAATTAGATGGTGTAAAAGAGAAGCCAGTTTTATTTCGTATGTTTGATCCCAATTGTTTTGAAGAAAAATGAGTATCGTTGTACAGAAGTTTGGCGGCACATCGGTAGCCGATGTTGACTGCATTAAGCGGGTTGCGAAAAGGGTTAAACGCACATTAACCGAAGGTAATCAAGTGGTGGTGGTGGTCTCTGCCCGAGCTGGCGTAACCAATCAGTTAATTGAACGGGCAAGTGCAATTTTAAAAAACCCGACTGAAAGAGAGATGGATGTTTTAATGACTTGCGGTGAACAAGAAACCATTGCCCTGATGACTCTTGCACTCCATGCCTTAAAGGTGCCGGCGGTTTCCCGGACTGGATGGCAGGCAGAAATTATTACGGAAGGAATCCATACTAAATCCCGTATTCGAGAAGTAAGAGGGGGGGATATTCGTAAGCAATTACGGGCGGGTAATGTAGTGGTAGTGGCAGGCTTTCAGGGAGTGAGCGATCATGGAGATGTTACTACTTTTGGACGGGGCGGATCTGATCTAAGTGCAATTGCCCTTGCCGGTGCATTACGTGCCAAAAGTTGTCAAATTTTTACCGATGTGGAAGGAGTCTACACCGCAGATCCTCGTATCGTCCCGAATGCATGCAAAATGCCGGCCATTAATTACGAGGAGATGCTTGAATTAGCAAGCAGTGGCTCTAAGGTAATGCAAACACGGGCAGTAGAATTTGCCCAAAAACATAACATTCCATTTGAAGTTCGCTCAACCTTTTCCAACAAAACAGGAACGACCGTGAAGAAAAAAGTAAAATCCCTCGAGGATACACTAGTTAGTGGTGTAGCCATTGATAAAAATCAAGTAAGATTAAGTATTACCGAATTGCCTGACCGACCGGGTGCAGCCGCGGCAATTTTTAAGATTATGTCCGAAACCGATGTGGTGGTAGACATGATTGTTCAGAATGTTGCTCGTAATGGAAAGGCAAACCTTACCTTTACAGTTCCTACTGAAGACGCCTTCCGGGCAGAAAAAGCCCTAAAGGCTCATTTCCTGGACCAGTCCGCTGGTAAACTTGGAAAAAGTACAAATATTGCTAAAGTTTCTGTTGTCGGCGTGGGAATGCGTTCCCATTCTGGTGTAGCCTCTAAATTCTTTGAAGCACTTGCCAATGCAGGAATTAATATGTTGATGATTAGCACTTCTGAAATCAAGATTTCAGTCGCGGTTAATCCTGATAATGGAGATGATGCAACGAGGGTTGCTCATCAGGCATTTGATTTAGGAAAGTAGGAGAGTTTATTTAATGAGATTCGTCAGTACCCGAGGGCAGGCGGGTTCGGTAAGCTTTTCAGAAGCAGTAGCTCAGGGATTAGCTCCAGATGGAGGTCTCTACTTACCGGACGAATTTCCTGATATTACTTCTTATCTTTCGGATTGGGAGAACATGAGTTATCCAGATTTATGTTTTTCTTTTTTTCGTTTATTTGCTTCCGATATAGAAGAAAATAATTTGCGGGAATTAGTGAAGGATTCCTATTCTCGTTTTTCTCATCAGGAGATTGCTCCCATTGTTTCATTGAAAAAGAATTTAAAAATCCTAGAGCTTTTTCATGGACCCACTTTAGCATTTAAGGACTTTGCTCTTCAACTCCTTGGAAATATTTATGAAGAACAAATTAAAAAAAATGGAAAACCTTTAACGATACTAGGTGCCACTTCTGGAGATACTGGAGCGGCTGCGATTGCCGGACTTTTGGGGAAAAAAGGAGTAACGGTTTTTATTTTATTTCCGGACGGAAAAGTTTCCCCTTTACAGGAAAGACAGATGACCTGTACGGAGGCAGATAATGTTTATCCATTGGCAATAGAAGGAACTTTTGATGATGCTCAACGAGCAATTAAAGAGATTTTTTCAGATCTTGAATTTAAGAATAAAGTCGGGCTTTCTGCGGTTAATTCAATTAATCTCGCCCGGATACTTGCCCAATCCGTGTATTATCTTTTCGCTTGGCTACAGTTAGAAAAGCACGAACGTGAGAATACAACATTTGTAGTTCCAACAGGAAATTTTGGGAATGTTTTTGCTGGTTGGCTGCTAACCAAAATGGGCTTGCCCATAAAAGGGTTTCGCGTGGCAACAAATCAGAATGATGTCTTACATCGCCTCTTTCAATCTGGTGAATATTCGCTCGAGAATGTTTCCCCAAGTCTAGCACCTTCAATGGATATTCAAGTGGCTTCTAATTTTGAAAGGCTGCTTTATTTTATTCTTGGAGGAGATTCAAAAAAACTCCGTCAAGTAATGGCAACCTTTAGTGAAAAAGGAAAATATTCTTTCGAGCATTTCAAAGTGGATGGTTTCACGAGTTCTTCAGTTTGTGATGAAGAACTACCACAAATTATTAAGCAGGTAATGGACGAATATGGCTACCTGGTGGACCCGCATACTGCCTGTGCTTTTAAAGATCTAGATTCGTCTGAAAAATACCTCATTCTTGCCACCGCACACCCAGCCAAGTTTCCCAGTGTTTATCAAAAAGCATCACTACCTACTCCCACCTCAACAACCCTGGAAGAATTGAGTGGAAAAAAGAGTAAAAAATATTTTGTGGATGCTGATCCAGAAGCAATCAGAGCTTTTATTGAAGAGCATCTTGATTAAAGCGGTTCTTGAATTTTGAAATAAAACTCTCTTTACCAGAGAAAAAAAAGTGCCGTGCTGTTCTTATCCGAGGCGGTGGGTTAGGGGATTTTATCTTAAGCCTTCCATTACTTAACTACATACAAAGTTCCTATGATGAAGTTTTTGTTCTCACAAAACCTTCTTATTTCTGTTTGATTGAATCGGAAAAGAAGAATACCGAATTTTTTGAATTAGATCTCGGGATATCTCAGTTTGGCAACCGTTTACGAAATTCAGATATCTTTACATTTTGGAAAGATGAGGAGTGGATTGCTGAACTTAAAAGATATCATGTCCAAGACATTTTTATTTTACCGGCAAAGCCTATATTTCCACCTCATATCATTGAATCTATTTTTAATGCATTGAGCATCAATAGCCCGGATTCTTTTTTGACTACGCCCTACTTGGGCGATCATTGGGCGCAAAACTCCACCCTTTGGATCCATTCAGGTAGTGGGTCAGAAACTAAAAATATTCCTTTTTCATTTTATAAAAAGTTATCGGATGATTGGTTGCACAATAACCAAGAAAACCAGGTGGTTTTTTCTTTCGGAGAAGCAGATCGCGACGCCTTAGAATTATTTAAGAATGAAACATTTTGTAATTCCGATAGAATTCAAATGATAGTACCCAGTTCGATAGAGAGATATAGAGAAATTCTGTTGAAAGGAGTGGCCCAATTTTGGGGAAATGATTCGGGACCCTCTCATTTAGCTGCTAATCTAGGCATCCCTACGAATGTATGTTTTAGATCAACAAATCCAAAAATATGGAGACCCACCGGACCGCGTGTCCGCGTGCATGAATTTACCTAGGATGCAAATTGAATTTTATATGAGACTGAATCTACCAGTGCTTCCCAACTTGCGGTAATTACATTATCACTCACGCCAACTGTCCCCCAAGTTTTGTTCCCGTCAGTGGATTCTACATGGACTCGAGTAATTGCATCTGTTCCAAGATTACTCTCTAGGATTCTAACTTTAAAATCAATTAAGCGAACTTCCTGGATGAACGGAAAGTCTTTTTCTAGGGCATTCCTAAGGGCATGATCTAAAGCCGAAACCGGTCCGTTTCCTTCGGCAACTGTATGTCGAATTTCATCTTTAACCATCAGTTTAACAGTTGCTTCCGATTTGGATTCCTCTTCGCTTCCATCGCTCGAAACTCCGACATGATAACGCAGAACTTTAAATGCAGAATCTTCACCTCTTAGAAAACGCTTCAGTAATAAATCAAAGGAAGCATCTGCCGCTTCAAATTCATACCCTTGGAATTCCAACCTTTTTAATTCTTCAAGGAATGATTTCATTTCGGGCGATCGACCATCAACTTCCATCCCCATTTCCTTTGCCTTCATCATGATGCTACTCCGTCCGGACATATCTGATACTAAAACTCGGGTACGGTTTCCAACTAAAGCAGGGTCAATGTGCTCGTAACTTCGATTGGACTTAGAGGCGGCATCCGCATGCACGCCTCCTTTATGGGCAAAGGAGGCAGCACCTACATAGGGGGCACGAATGTCAGGTCTCAGGTTGGTTGAATCATCAATAAAGAAAGAAAGGTCGCGGAGTTTCGAAAGGTGGTCGCTGCAATTTGTGGTATGCCCCATCTTCAATTCAAGATTGGGAATGATGGTGGTCAGGTTTGCATTTCCATTTCTTTCCCCGTATCCATTCATAGTTCCTTGTACCATTTTTGCACCGACCTCAATCCCGGTTAAACTGACGGCAACTCCAACTCCAGCATCGTTATGGCAATGCATTCCTATTTTTGTATTGGGAAATTTCTTCACTACAGTTTCGGTTATTTCCTTCACTTGTGGTACGAGCTTACCTCCATTAGTTTCGCAAAGTACTAAAAAATCAGCGCCCCCTTTTTCTGCAGCAGCCAGTGTTGATAAGCCATATTCTGGATTACTTAAGTAACCGTCAAAGAAATGCTCGGCATCATACACCACTTCTTTACCTTGTGCTTTAAGGTAGCGAACTGAGTCTTCAATCATGGCTAGGTTTTCTTCCGGAGTAGTGCGCAGCACATCAGTTACATGTAAAAGCCATGATTTTCCGAAAATAGTAACAACTGGAGTATTGGCATCTAAAAGGAGTTTAATTTGTGGATCCTCTTCCACAGGGGAGGACGCTCTTCTCGTGGAACCAAAAGCAGCAATTTTAGCATGAGTTAGATTGAGTTCAGTTGCTTTTTCGAAAAAAGCCATATCCCTTGGGTTGCTCCCTGGCCATCCTCCTTCGATGTAATCGATACCGAATTGATCGAGTTTTTCAGCGACTCGCAGTTTTGCGGTAACGGTAAAAGAAACGCCCTCAGCCTGAGAACCATCTCGAAGGGTTGTATCATAAATAATGGTGTGTTTTTTTTCTGGTTCGTTCACGGTAAAGTAAATATTAAATAAAGTTGACTTGTCTTGGGTTGGTTATTCAAAAATAAAAGTAAAGAAATAGTGAATAGCCCGACTTTCAAGAGTAAAGTATACCCGAAAATCGGGCTACGAAATTCGATTGAAATTTTTTGGGTAAATGCTTTTGGAGCAATATAATGTATAGCAAAAGCTCATAACAAAAATAGTATCCTATGCGATGTTTTTATGGCAACCACAAAGCCTTTACGCTAAGTTTAAATAATCTTGGATATTCAAAACGAAAAAAAGCATTTAGCAGAAGCATTTTTCCAATCTTTGATGAAAAAGACTTCGCATGCACCATTGGTGGATTATGGATTACCGGGCCCCTTCATATGCTCCCGGAAAAAACTTTTAATCCTTTCCGTTAAATTAGGACTTCATTTGCGGAAAAATTCTCATTCCCAACGAATTGGGATTATTTTACCCCCTGGATTAGCCGGAACAATTGCAAACCTTGCGGTTTTATTTGCCGGAAAAATCCCGGTTAATTTGAATTTTTCTCTCGGTTCGAATATTGCGGAAAACCTTATTCAAAAAGCGGAGATTAAAACTATCATATCCGCCACAAAGATGATGAATAAATTTCCAGATTTTCCATGGACTGATGATTTATTTGAAATTTCAACTTGGTTGCAAAAAATATCTTTAACTCCTTATCGACTCATAAAAGAAGCGGTTTTATTACAATTTCCTTATCAATTGGCTCGATTCTTTCTTAAAATTCCAAGTAAAATTGATTCCGAGGAAGCGACGCTATTATTTACAAGTGGAAGTTCTGGTGAACCCAAAGGGGTTGTCCTTACACACCAAAATATTCTGTCTAATTGTGCTCAAATTAACCGATTGGGACTTTTTGAAAAGGACGCCAAGATTCTTGCCAACTTGCCGTTATTTCATAGCTTTGGATTTACCGTATCCACCTGTTTCCCATTACTTTATGATATTCCATTCGTCACTGTTCCATCTCCTTTGGATGTGAAGTCTGGCCTTCATGCCATTCAGAAAGAAAAAATTACTTTTTTGTTGGGAACCCCCACTTTTTTGCGTGGTTTTTTGAATAAAGGAAAGAAGGAAGATTTTGAATCAATTCGCTATGTAGTAGCGGGAGCCGAGAAAACGGAGAGTTCTTTTAAAAAGAAATGGGAAGAATTTGCCAACTGTTCCTATCTGGAAGGCTACGGGTTAACAGAAACTTCTCCAGTAATAAGTTTTAATTTACCCAAAGAGGGATCCCGTGAAGGTTCAGTTGGTCATTTGTTTTCCGATATTGAGTGTAAAACAATTCACCCAGAAACCCGCGAAGATTTACAAGTGGGAGAAAGCGGACTTCTATGTTTTCGAGGTCCCAATATTTTTTCCGGTTATTTGAATGATTTAGAAAAAACGAATGAAGTACTTACGAAGGAGAATTGGTTTGTTACCGGGGATATCGGTTATTTAGATCAGGATGATTTTTTATTTATTAAGGGTCGATTATCACGATTTTCAAAAATTGGGGGAGAAATGGTACCTCATGAAACAATTGAAGCTCGCATAAAGCAGATTCTCTTTGGCAATGAGGAGAATGAAGCATCTTTACTCATTATTGGGAAATCCGATGAGAATAAAGGGGAGCAACTCATTTTAGTAATTGATGAGGAAATTGATTTTCCAAAGCTCCGAAAGAAATTAAGCGAGAATGGACTTCCCAATTTATGGATTCCCAAAAAAGTTCAGATTATTGCGGAATTTCCAATACTTCCCACCGGCAAGGTTGATTTTCCGTTACTTCAAAAATGGGTAGGGTAGTGCGCAGAAAGATCTAAGACTGGCCGATCATAATGCCCCGGATTAAATCACTTATGCCAACATTTAAATCCTTTGCTTGTGCAAGAATGGCAATACTCGCCTGCATACGGACTTGACTGGATGCAAACTTGGTACTTTCTGTTGCCACATCAGTATCCTGAATCCGTCCCACTGCCATTTCTCCAGTAGTAATCTTGCCATTCAAATTTTGCATTTCTTTCTCTAATCGACTCATATTGGCTCCCACATTTGCTCTTTCGGAAGCTAAATTTTCAATCCAGGTCGTAATTTGAGTTAAGGTACTTTTGGCATTGGTAATGGACTCAATATTGTAAGTATCTGTGTTTACTGTAACAGTATTTACGCTCTTTAAATCATAAGTGAGCCCCGTGCCGTCAATTGTTGCAGCCAATGAGGAGTTATCTTCTTCTTCCACATAACTGCTACCTGGAGTTCCGGAAGTATCTGGGACAACGGCTTGTG
>Ga0209631_10000348_pt1 | contig 61705 bp, 57 predicted proteins | sample COG_08_FD_184752 | JGI IMG/M metagenome (GOLD analysis project Ga0209631, IMG submission 184752) | Pelagic Microbial community sample from North Sea - COGITO 998_met_08 (SPAdes) (version 2) | ecosystem: Environmental > Aquatic > Marine > Neritic zone/Coastal water | place: Helgoland, sampling... | reverse complement strand
TGATTGGGATTATGTTTTCGCCTGATCCCGCCGCAAGCGTCGCCGTCATCTCAACGGGATCCGTCTCTGTCGCCGCTGACGGGACAACCAGTGGCGTTGCGGGCGACGCGTATTATTTGAAGGTGGGTCAGATCATCGGAAACGCTACTATCATCGAGATACGGCGTGACGCAGTCGTCGTCGACGTCGAGGTCTTCGACGCAGTTCAACGGAAGACCATGAGCTTCGTATCCAGCCGCGACGGAGGCACGTCATGACGTCGATGTTCGCTCTATGGGCGGGTACGCTCCTCGCCCTCGGAGGGTCGGTCACTGAAGTGACGATCACCCCGATGGAGTCGCAGACGAATATTCTCGTGGTGACCGGTGAGCTCGTCGAGTATCGCTCTTTTGTGATGGAAGGCCCGCATCGTCTGGTCATTGACCTAATGGGCGCGACGCATGCGCTTCCCCGGACCGAATTTTCCGCTGTGAATCGCGGTGGCATCATAGCAATGCGGTCCAGTCAGTACGCGGACGACGTCGTTCGACTCGTCTTCGTGTTGGAGCAGACTCTCGATTATGAGATTGTCGAGGATCGCCGAGGGCTGCGCGTTCAACTAGACAATCCGGTTGGCGACTTCGAGCCATGGTCGTCCGGCGCCCGAGAGCCTGCGTTCGACCCGACATCCATGATCTCGTCGACAGTCGCCGAGGCGGCTCGTGTTCAAGAAGCGCAACGGATTTCGGTTACCTGGACTGAGGCTCCGGTGAACGACGTGCTTCTCGCATTTGCTGCGTTCTCCGGGAAGTCGATTGTGCCCGGATCGAACGTGAGTGGCTTCGTCACGGCAGATATCAATGACCAGCCCTGGGATGTCGCCCTGATGACGATCCTGGCCGGACAGGGCCTGGTTGGTGAGGAGGACACCAACGGAATCATCCGCGTCGATAATATCTCAGACATCAACGACCGAGAGCAAATCGAGAGTATTCTGACGCGGGCCTACCGAATTTCTTACGGGACGGTGGCTGAGATCCAGACACTCGTGACGCCGCTTCTTACCCCGCGGGGGAACGTGGCCGCCAGCACAGGAGCAAACACGCTGGTGGTTTCCGATATCCAGCGAGTGCAGGACGCGGTGGCCGACATGCTCGCTCAGTTGGACATCGAGACACCTCAGGTCTCGATTCAAGCCAAGATCATCTTCGTAAACCGCACGGCGCTGGACGAACTGGGTGTTACGTATGAGCTAAAAGACTCGCGCGGAAACCAGTTTAATCGACTCAGCTCTGGCTTCGTGGATCCAGATGGCGATGGACCGCTTCCCGGTGAGGTCGTCACTCAGGGTACCCAGTCCGTGCTCCTCGGTGGTAACTCGATCGGCGCCCTCGGCAACGCATCTAACCGTGTCACAGCTCCGACTCTGCAACTTCTGACCTCGATGGTCATCGGCCGTCACACGCTGCTGAGCTTCCTGGACGCACTCGAGTCGGTACAGCTGAGTGACATCGAAGCGACGCCACAGCTGACGGTGCTCGATAACCAGGCTGCTGACCTCCTGGTCGGTGAGCTGACGCCCATCCGGGTGATTGATGTAGCTGCGGGTGGTGGCGCCGCCGCCGGTGGCGGTGGTTTCCCGGTCGCGCAGGTCGAGCAGCAGGAGACCGGTATCAAGCTTCAGGCTACGCCGCACGTCACGGGGGACAAGATCCTCCTCGAAGTGCTTGCGGAACGTTCCGCGGCCGAGCTCGCTGATTCGGATGCGGGCTTCATTTTCCGGACACAGCGTGCACAGACTCGCGTGCTCGTTGGTGATGGTGAGACGGTGGTGATCGGCGGCCTGACCCAATCTGAACGCACGGAAGCGCTGGCGGGCATCCCTCTGTTGATGAACCTGCCCCTCATCGGAGGGCTGTTTCGGACTCGCCGTACACAGGAGATCCAGCGAGACCTGATCATCCTGGTGACGCCGACGATCGTTCGCAGCTCGTTCCAGTAAGACCCGACGACCGGACCGACGATGAACTGCCACGCAAGAAAGCTCCGGCTGTACGCGACGATCGCATTGCTCGGTACAGTCGGTTTGGCGGGATGTGAGGGAGGCAATCTCTTCCAGGCGATCGTCGTGTCTGCCGAGGGTGGGCCGGCTCCCACGATCACTTCGCCCGACGACGGTTCCACGGTGGGCCTGAACGCTTCGTTGGGCGTAGGCTTCGATATCCGCGCGACCGAGGGGGCGGCGTCATACAGGGTTTTGGGTCGGTATGCGGGCCAAGGTGCTGAAGCCTATGGAAGCGTCACCCAAAGCTTGACCGCAAACAGCTTGTCGGCCTTCGCGACGATATCGCCGGCCCCAGGCCAGGTGATTGGTGACGTCTATGTCGTGGTGGAACTCCTGGACGTGACTGGCGACACCGGTCGCGACTCGGTCAGAGTGACCATCACGAACTAGACGGCTTGGTCACCGTCGACGGCGCTTCTATATATACTGCGCCCCCCGGAGTCGGTGGGAGCCCGGCTGCGGCTGGGCTTTTGCGTGTCCGGTGGCGTTGATAGAGCCCACGCGCGGGAGTCTCTGATTCGGCATGACGTCACTTCACTTTCATACCGCTGGCGAATCACACGGCAAGGCCCTCACGGCCCTTCTTGAAGGTGTGCCGGCTGGTCTCTGTCTCGAGGTGGAGCGAGACGTCGATCCCGAGCTGGCACGTCGTCAGGGCGGGTACGGCCGTGGCCGCCGAATGCAGATCGAACAGGATCGGGTCGAGCTTCTGAGCGGGGTTCGGCTAGGTGAGACTCTGGGGTCTCCCATTTCGATGGTCATCCGGAACCGCGATTGGGAGAACTGGACGACGGCGATGGCTCACGAGGCGCCGCCGGAACAGGTGAATCCGAAGGCGCTCAGGCCTCACTATCTACCTCGCCCTGGCCATGCGGACCTGGCTGGGGCATTCAAGTACGATCGCCGGGACGTGCGAGACATTCTAGAACGTGCGAGTGCCCGGGAGACGGCGGCTCGTGTGGCGTGTGGTGCGGTCGCCAAGCGCCTGCTCGCGGAACTGGGAATCTCGATCGGCAGTCACGTACGCTCGATAGGGTCAGTAGTGGCGGACGGCGGAGAGCTCCCGGAGAATCTCAACGAAGTTGCCGATGCCGACCTCGTTCGGTGCCTGGACTCGGATGCGTCGGTGCGTATGTGTACCGAGATTGATGATGCGAAGACGCGTGGGGACACGCTCGGCGGCGTCTTCGAGGTCGTGGCCAGGGGTCTGCCGGTGGGTTTGGGTTCGTACGTTTCATGGGACCGAAGACTCGACGGTCGTCTGGCCGCTGCAGTCATGTCGATCCAGGCGGTGAAGGGGGTCGACCTCGGGATCGGCTTCCAGGGCGCGATGCGACCCGGCTCCCAGGTTCACGACGCCATCGTGCCGAACGAGAGCCAGCTGAGGTCGGGTGGAATCGGACGGGCGACGAATCGTGCTGGGGGATTGGAGGGCGGCGTGACGACCGGTGAGCCCGTCGTCGTGCGAGGTGCTATGAAGCCGATCTCTACGCTCCGAACGCGTTTGCCCAGCGTGGACTTGCGGGACGGCTCGGTGGGAGATGCGGCGGTGGAGCGGAGTGATGTCTGTGCTGTGCCTGCCGCTGGAGTGGTCGGAGAGTCGATGGTCGCGCTGGTTCTTGCTGGCGCGGTCTTGGAGAAGTTCGGTGGGGACTCCGTTGGAGAGGTTCGTCGGAATATGGATGGGTACATCACGTATCTGGCGGAGCGAGGCTTCGGAGAGCGTTGAGTCTCGTGCGCACTCGTCAGGTCGTCCTGGTTGGCTTCATGGGTGCAGGCAAGACATCGGTGGGCGAAGCGCTGGCGTGCCGACTGGCGTGGGACTTCGTTGATCTCGACGCCGAGATCGTGCGCCGCTCGGGCCGATCGATCGACGCGTGGTTCATGGAGTCTGGAGAGCAGGCTTTTCGAGTGGCTGAGGCCGAGATTGGTAATGATGTGCTTCGGGAACAGGACGTGGTGGTCGCGAGTGGAGGTGGATGGGCAGTCGAGGCAGGCCGTCTTGCAGGGCTGAGTGGGGATACGGTGTCGGTCTGGCTCGACGTCGACGCTTCGGAAGCGCTCAGACGGGTTGAGGACGACGTCTCGCTCCGTCCGTTACTCTCCGGAGAGGGTGCCCTTCGAAAGGCTCATGAGATGCTAAATCAGCGTCGAAGTGCGTATGGCCTCGCGGAGGTCAGAGTGGACACGAACGGCCAGTCGGTAGAAGATGTCACGTCGCGGGTCCTCGCGATCCTCGAAACGCGGGAACGAGAACAGAAGCCGAATGAGTGAAAAACACCTCGTCATCGTCGAGTCTCCGGCCAAGGCACGGACCATCGGCAAGTACCTGGGTAGCGGCTATGAAGTCGCCGCCTCGGTCGGCCACGTCCGTGATCTTCCTACGAAAGAGCTCGGCGTCGATGTGGACCACGGCTTCGAGCCGAAATACGTCACGATCCGCGGGAAGGGGAAGGTCATCTCCGACCTGAAGAAGCTGGCCAAGCACGCGGCGTCGGTCATTCTAGCGACTGACCCGGATCGTGAAGGTGAAGCGATCGCGTACCACATCGCGGAGCAACTCGGCTACGAGAAGAAGCCGGAACGGTTCCAGAGGGTCATCTTCCGCGAAGTCACGAAGAGCGCGGTTCAGCGTGCGCTCGAGACTCCCGGTGAACTGGACCTGCAGAAGATCGAGGCACAACAGGCACGTCGGATTCTGGATCGTCTCGTGGGGTACAAGGTCAGCCCGCTCTTGTGGCGGCCGATCCGCCCGGGTCTTTCGGCTGGTCGTGTTCAGACCGTCGCGCTTCGGGTCATCTGCGAGCGCGAGGAGGAGATCAAAGCCTTCGTTCAGGAAGAGTACTGGTCGATCACGGCACAGCTGCTGAAGGACGGGCAGTCGTTCGAGGCCAAGCTCCACCATATCGACGATAAGGCGTTCACAATCTCTGATGAGGACGGCGCGAAAGCCGTTCTCGACGCAGTGAGTGACGTCCCGTTTACCATCACGACGGTGAAGCGGCGCGAGCGTCGAAAGAATCCCGCTGCCCCGTTCACCACGTCGACGATGCAGCAGGAAGCGGCGAAGCGACTGCGCTTCTCCGCGCGCCGCACGATGTCGAACGCGCAGAGGCTTTATGAGGGTCAGGAGATGGGCGGGCGGGGTCAGATCGGTCTGATCACATATATGCGTACCGACTCTACCCGCGTCTCACCGTCGGCAGTCGATCAGGCACGGACGTGGATCAAGGAGCAGCCCGAGTACGGCGAGCGCTACGTCCCGACCTCGCCGCGACTGTACGGTGGGAACAACGCTCGGGCCGCGCAGGACGCGCACGAGGCGATCCGACCGTCGGACGCGACCATTCTCCCTTCGGAGGTTGCTCAGTACGTCGAAGTCGATCAGGCCAGGCTGTACGAGATGATCTGGTTGCGCTTCGTGGCTAGTCAGATGGAGCCGGCGATCTACGATACGACCACGGCAGACTTCAACCTGGGGGGCTCGGACAGCCGCCGGTACCTGTTCAGAGCGACCGGCTCGATCGTGAAGTTTGACGGCTTTACGAAACTGTATCAGGAAGCTGTAGAGAAAGGCGACAAGCGGCGTCTTGGTGATCTCGAGCCGCTCCCCGAGCTTTCGGAGGGCGACACGGCGGACGTTACCGAGGTTGAGCCTCGGCAGCATTTCACCCAGCCACCTCCGCGCTACTCCGAGGCCAGCCTGGTCAAAGAGTTGGAGAAACAGGGTATCGGGCGTCCCTCGACATACGCGTCGATCATCTCGGTGATCACCGACCGCGGATACGTCGAGCTGGAGCAACGGCGCTTCCATCCGACGGATCTCGGCGAGGTCGTATCCAAGCTCTTGGTTCGCGTGCTCCCCAACATCTTCGACGTAGAATTCACCAGCCGCATGGAAGGTGAGCTCGACAAGGTCGAGGACGGGGCTGCTGACTGGCGCGAGCTACTCGGTGACTTCTATCCGCGTCTTATGAAGCGGATCAAGGAAGGTGAAGCGAACTCCGACGAGATCATCAAGGAGATTCTGGCGGCTGAAGGGGAGACCTGTGACAAGTGCGGCGGCCCTATGCTGGTCCGCTGGAATCGCTACGGGCGCTTCCTCGGCTGTTCAGGATATCCTGAGTGCAAGAGCACCCGATCACTCGACGGCTTCAACCCCGAGGGTGAAGAGCTTGGCGACCACCCGGTCGAGGGGCGCATGATGAAGCTCAAGTACGGTCCTTATGGTCCCTACGTCGAGCTTACGCCACCCACCGAAGACGAGAAGCCGAAGCGGGTCAGTGTCCCCAAAGAGGTTGACCCCACGACGGTCGACTTCGACTACGCGGTGAAGCTCCTCGAGTTGCCCCGGACGATTGGAGCGGATCCCAAGACCGATGAGACCGTGGTCGCGGGCCTGGGGCGTTTCGGACCCTTTGTGCGACGTGCCAAGACCTTCGCGAGTCTCAAGTCGAATGACGAGATGTGGACGGTCTCCATCGAGGAAGCCGTCGCGCTGCTCGATGCGAAAGCCGCCGGTAAGCGTCTTCCCCTCAAGGAACTAGGGAAGCATCCCGAGAGCGGTGAGGACGTTGCCGTGATGTCGGGCCGGTATGGCCCCTATGTCACCGATGGTACGACCAATGCCACGCTGCCCAAGGGTACCGAGCCGGAGGAGATCGACCTGGAAGAGGCCGTGACGATGCTGGCCGAAAAAGCTGCCAGGGGTGGTGGCCGCCGGAGGGCGAAGAAGAAGCCGGCCGGGAAGAAGAAAGCTGCGAAGAAGAAGCCCGCGGCGAAGAAGAAGGCTACTGTCAGTAAGAAGGCGGGCGGGTCAAAGGAATGACCGCAGTGGTGACGGTCGTCGGTGGGGGCCTCGCCGGCTGTGAGGCCGCGCTCCAACTCGCCCAGGCAGGGCACAGGGTGCGCCTGGTCGAGATGCGCCCGGTGCGAACCACTGAGGCCCATCAGACCGACCACCTCGGCGAGTTGGTCTGCACGAACTCGTTCAAGAGCGAGGCTCCTGAGAACGCTCATGGGCAGCTGAAGCGTGAGATGCGCGCTCTGGGCTCGGTGCTTCTTCAGTCGGCGGATGCCTGCAAGGTTGCAGCCGGCTCCGCCCTCGCGGTCGATCGACAGCTGTTCTCGGAGGCGATGACCGCGGCGGTCACATCCGAAACGGCGATCGAGGTCGTGCGAGAGGAGTGCACCGAGCTTCCCGATGGCCCTGCGATCATCGCGACCGGTCCGCTCACCTCGGGGGCGCTCTATGAGTCGATTGAAGGCGCCCTCGGTGACGGAGGACTTGCCTTCTTCGACGCGATTGCGCCGATCGTCGAACGGGACAGCCTTGACGAGTCGATCGTCTTCGAGGCAGGACGGTACGACGAAGATGCTGACTATCTGAACTGCCCGATGAACCCTGAGGAATACGATGCGTTCATTGCGGCACTCAATGCAGGGGAAGCCCACGAGGGACACGACTGGGACACGGTCCCGTACTTCGAAGGATGCCTGCCCGTCGAAGTCATGGCGTCACGAGGGCACGAGACCCTGCGCTTCGGGCCGATGAAGCCGATCGGCCTGACGGATCCTCGGACGGGAGACCGTCCATGGGCGGTCGTGCAGCTGCGACGCGAGGATCGCGCGGGCCAGATGTGGAACATGGTGGGCTTTCAGACGCGCCTGCGGACTGGTGAGCAGCGCCGCGTCTTCTCCATGATCCCCGGCCTCCACGACGCGGAGTTCCTGCGTTGGGGTTCGATTCACCGGAACAGCTATCTCAACTTCCCGGAGCGGCTGAGCGCGTGGGGCGGGCTCAGGGATAGGTCTGATCTCCTGTTTGCAGGCCAGCTGACCGGAGTCGAGGGATACACGGAGTCGGCAGCGTCGGGCATCCTCGCCGGGATCAACCTGGCACGATTGCTTGCTGGGGATGGACCGGTTGTACCGCCGCCGACAACGATGCTGGGGGGGCTCTTCCGCTACCTGCGCGATGCGGCCCCCGGACGGTTCCAGCCGATGAATTCGAACTGGGGACTCGTGGATCCACTTCCCAGACGGGTGAAGAACAAGAAAGAGAAGCGGCAGATTCTCGCCCAACGGGCACAGGATGACTTCACCTCATGGATGGTGGACCACGGCCTGACCGCTGCCGTCCCTGCGTGACCGGCGAGGCGAGCTCACGCCCCGAAGTCGCCGACTTCCTCCGACACCTGGCAGACGAACGCCAACTCTCCCACAATACGCTCAAGGCCTACCGTCGCGACCTCGAGGAGCTTGAGGCGTTCCTGATCGAATATCTGGGGCGTTCTACCTGGCAGTGGGCAGACGTTGATGTGGACCGGCTGGCGCTACGCGCGTTCATGGGTGCCTGCTCCCGTCGGGGCCTAGCCAAGCGCAGTGTAGCCCGGAAGCTGACATCGGCGCGCACCTTCCTCTCCTTCTTGCACCTGGAAGAGCGAATCCCGTCGAATCCCGGGCGCACTCTTCGGGCGCCAAAGCTCGAACGTCGCCTGCCTGGCCACCTGACGCGGACCGACGCCGAAGCTGTATTCGAGTACGCCGAGCAATGCGCGGAGGCCAATACCCTCGCAGGAACCCGGACGCTTGCGATCATGGAGTTGCTGTACGGCAGCGGGCTGCGCCTCTCCGAGCTGCATAGTCTTGACGGTGACCACATCGACCGGACGACGAAGCAGATGCGCGTGATGGGGAAGGGCTCAAAGGAGCGTATCGTGCCCGTGACCGACGCAGCTCTGCGCTCGCTGGTCAGATACGAGCCGCGACGTGCGGAGGCGTTAGCAGGAGAGCAGGCAGCCCTGCTGGTGAATCCCCGCGGGGGACGTCTGTCGCGCCGTTCTATCCAGTCGACCGTGCGGGCGTGCCTGGAGCACGCGGCGGGAGCCCGTGGTCTTTCTACGCACGCCCTGCGGCACACCTTCGCCACCCATCTTCTGGAGGCAGGGGCCGATCTACTGGCCGTGAAAGAGCTTCTCGGACACGTCTCCCTCTCCACGACGCAGATCTATACGCACACGAGCAAGGAGCGCCTGCTTCGCGTGTACCGGGACGCGCACCCACGCTCCGAGTAGTATCTGCCAGATAGGCAGGATTTGCGCTAGATTCGTGGCCTCGCGCTTGCAGCTTAGGCGTGCCTGATCACCTGAGCGCACACGTTTCGTCCCCTGGAGTCCATGAGCCTGCCTGACGTACACGCCACCACCGTTCTCGCCGTCCGCAAGGATGGCCGCGTCGCCATGGGAGGCGACGGCCAGGTCACCATGGGCGACACCGTCGTGAAAGGGACGGCTCGGAAGGTCCGGGAGCTCCGAGAGGGAGCGATCCTTGCCGGCTTTGCCGGGGCCGTCGCTGACGCGTTCACTCTATTCGAGAGACTGGAAGAGAAGCTCGAACGCTACCCGGCGAACCTGACGAAGGCTGTCGTGGAGCTTGCCAAGGACTGGCGAATGGATCGCTACCTGAGGCGGCTTGACGCGCTCCTCGCGGTTGCCGATCGAGATCACCTGTTCTTGGTGAGTGGCAACGGAGACGTGATCGAACCGGACGACGACGTGCTCGCGATCGGGTCGGGAGGCTCGTTCGCGCTTTCGGCTGCGCGAGCGCTGAAGGAGCATTCTGACCTGGACGCGCCTTCACTGGTCCAGCGCTCTCTCGAGATCGCCGGTGACATCTGCGTCTACACGAATCGGGAGATCGTCGTCCTGGAGCTCGGCAAGCCTGAAGGAGGCGAGGAATGACGACCGAGGCGCTGGCAAAGACCGGGGATCCGACGCCTGAAACCAAGGCTGAGGGACAGAGGGAGGATCCCGTCTGGCTCGATGAGCTGACGCCCCGTCAGATCGTGGCTGAACTCGACAAGTACATCATCGGGCAGGACGACGCGAAAAAGGCAGTGGCGATCGTCCTGAGGAATCGGTGGCGCCGTCAGCGGGTCGAGGAGGAGATGCGACACGAGATCGCGCCAAACAATCTGATCCTGATTGGCCCGACCGGAGTAGGAAAGACAGAAATCGCCCGACGACTGGCACGCCTGGCGGGATCCCCGTTCCTGAAGGTCGAGGCGTCGAAGTTCACGGAAGTCGGGTACGTCGGTCGAGACGTCGAGTCGATTATCCGTGACCTGGTCGATATCTCGATCAATCTGGTTCGAGCCGATCGAGAGTACGAGGTCCAGGGAATCGCAGAGGATCGGGTCCATGAGCGGCTCCTCGATCTGCTCTTGCCGGTAACGAACCCGGAACCCGATCCACCGGTGGATCCATCGAACGTGTTCGTGGCCGGCCCGGCCGGCGTCGAAGCCCACAATGGGGACGTTCAGGAGCGCCGCGCGCGCACTCGGGAGAAACTCGGTGGGCTTCTGAAGGATGGGAAGCTCGAGGAGCGTGAGGTCGAAATCGAGGTCACGCAGTCGACATCCATCGACGGTATGATGATCCCGATGGGTGGTGGTGAAGGGATGGACCACAACTTCACCGAAATGCTCCAGGACATGCTTCCAAAGAAAAAGAAGCGTCGGACTGTTTCGGTCGCTGAAGCGCGTCGCATCCTGCTTCAGGATGAGCTCGACAAGCTCATCGACATGGACGAGGTGGTACACGAGGCGCTGTATCGCGCGGAAGAGATGGGAATCGTCTTCCTCGACGAGATCGACAAAGTCGCTGGTGAGCGCGGCGGGCGTGGTCCGGATGTGAGTCGGGAAGGTGTCCAGCGCGACCTGCTCCCGATCGTTGAGGGCTCGACGGTAGCGACGAAATACGGTCTGGTGCGCACGGACCACATCCTGTTCATCGCGGCTGGTGCGTTCCACGTAGCCAAGCCCTCCGATCTGATTCCCGAACTCCAGGGGCGCTTCCCGATCCGCGTTGAGCTGCAGACACTGGGCGAGGCCGAGTTCGTCCGAATCCTCCAGGAACCCAAAAACGCACTTCTGGACCAGTACAAGGCACTCGTCGAGACTGAGGGTGGTGCCATCGAGTTCACCGAAGACGGTGTTCAGGAGGTCGCCCGGATCGCGATGGAGCTGAACGAACGGATGGAGAACATCGGCGCGCGCCGCTTGCGCACAGTTCTCACGACGCTGCTCGAGGATGTGATGTTCGAGCTTCCCGAGGCAGCAGGCGACCTCGTGGTCGTCGATCGAGTGCTCGTTCAGATGCGGCTGAAGGAGGTCGCAGAGGACGAAGATCTGAGCCGGTACATCCTCTAACAGACTCGCGCGACGGATCGCGCATTCCACTTACACAAAGGTCAACCTGTGTCCGACACGCTGAAGCTTACGCCCCTCGACAACGAACACGTCGCGCTCGGTGGCAAGATGGTGCCCTTCGCCGGGTACTCCATGCCCGTTCAGTACCCGTCGGGGATCAAGGCTGAGCACGCTGCCGTACGTGAGGCGGCCGGTCTCTTCGACGTCTCGCACATGGGTGAGTTCCTCGTCCGCGGACCTCAGGCGCTTGATCTGGTGCAGCGCATCTCCGTCAATGACGCGTCAAAGATCGAGATCGGGCAGGCTCAGTACTCTGCCATGTGTCTCGAAACGGGCTGCGTGATCGACGATCTGATCATCTATCGATTCCCCGATTACTACATGCTGGTCGTCAACGCAGCCAACCTCGCCAAGGATTGGGCGTGGGTCTCGAAGCAGGCGGCGGACTTCGACGTTGAGCTGGAGGACGCCTCGGACGACACGGCTCTTCTGGCGCTCCAGGGGCCAAGGGCGCGCGAGATCCTGCGCCCTCTGGCAAGCCTCGACGTCGACGACGTGAAGTACTATCGCTTCGCCGAGGGTGAGGTCGCCGGGATCCCCGCCGTGATCAGTGGTACTGGCTATACCGGCGAGGATGGCTTCGAGCTGTATGTCCCATCGGATTCCGCGGCCGAGCTCTGGCGAGTGCTTCTGGAGCAAGGACGTGATGCCGGGCTGATTCCTGCGGGGCTAGGAGCCCGGGACTCGCTGCGGCTTGAAGTGGGCTATGCTCTTTATGGCAACGACCTCGACGAGAACCATACGACGCTCGAATCGGGTCTTGGCTGGGTGACGAAGATCGACAAAGGTGAGTTCGTCGGCCGTGACGCCCTCGCGACTCAAAAGGAAGCCGGCGTGACACGCCGGCTGGTCGGCCTCCGGCTGACCGGGAAGGGGTTCCCACGGCCGGGCTACAACGTGGTCTTGGGTGGAGAGGTGGTCGGGCGAGTCACGAGTGGTACGGTGAGTCCCACGCTTGGGTATGGTGTTGCACTCGGATACGTCCCGGTCGAGCTCTCCAAAGCGGGCACCGAAGTGCAGGTTGACGCCCGTGGCCGATTGGTGGACGCGGTCGTCCAGCGGCCTCCGTTCTATACCGAGGGCTCGATCAAGCGCTGAGGCGCGTCGCCATGAACGAGACCATCCTCGATCCGACCCTCTCCGTGGGCATCCTGACCGTCAGCGACCGCTCGGCCGCTGGTGAACGAGAGGATGTGAGCGGCGTGCGGATCGTCGCGTGGAGTGAGGGGCGGGGCTACGAGGTCGCGGAACGAGCCATCGTGCCCGATGAGACCACCGAGATCGCCATGGCCCTCACCCGCTGGGCGGACGCTGGAGTGGACTTGATCGTGACTACAGGGGGCACTGGACTCACACTGCGCGATGTGACGCCAGAGGCTACCAGGGCCGTCATTGACCGAGATGCACCGGGTATATCGGAAGAGATCCGCAGAAAGGGTCTCAACGCGACTCCTCATTCGATTCTCTCGCGCGGTGTCTCCGGGGTGCGAGGCCGGACGTTGATCGTGAATCTTCCGGGAAGTCCAGGTGGTGTTTCCGACGGTCTCGCGGTTCTGGCTCCCGTCGTGGACCATGCGGTGGCGCTGCTGCGTGGAGTTGCTGCGCCCCATGGACCAAAGAGGAACGACCATGAGTGACGGTCGTGTCATGATCTCGACGCACGATCTTCCCCTGGCTGGTGCGCTCCGTGCGCGCTTCGACGCGGAGGGGTATGAGACAGACCTTGTCACACCGACGGAGCGACTGACGGATTCGGATGCGCCCACGCTCCTGATCGTAACCGGACTCGATGATGGCGGCTCGAGTAAACTGGCCGCTCAGGTAGTGGCGGACCTGCACCTGCCGGTCTTCGCGGTAACGGGGGACGCCGGTGCGATCCCTCGACTGGGTGGCTTTGATGAAGTCTTCGAGCCGGGCGGGGATCTTGATGACGTCGTCCTGCTCGGCCGGCGCGCTATCGAGCGGCAGCGCCTTCGCGCGGTCACGGGTATCGTCGGGCAGACAGACGCGATGCATCAGGTTCTTGAGCGGGTCGTGCAGATCGCGCCGGTCACCTCGACGGTCCTGGTTACCGGTGAGTCCGGTACCGGTAAAGAACTCGTCGCCAGAGGCATCCACGCGCTGTCTCCGCGAAGGCACAAGCCGTTCATTGCGGTCAACGTGGCTGCTCTGTCCGAGACGCTGCTCGAGTCCGAGCTGTTCGGGCACGAGAAGGGGGCCTTTACCGGAGCAATCGACTCCCGAAGGGGTCTCTTCGAGTTGGCCCATGGGGGAACGATCTTCCTGGATGAGATCGGCGAGATGCCGCTGGCGACCCAGACCAAGCTCCTCCGCGTCCTCGAGCAAAGAGAGTTTCATCGGGTCGGTGGAGAGGCATCGATCAAGGTCGACGTTCGAATCGTGGCTGCGACGAACCAGGATCTGCGGCAGCTCGTCGCCATCGGCGATTTCCGCCGGGATCTTTATTTTCGCCTCAACGTGCTCGGCATCGAGCTTCCGGCGCTCCGGGAGCGGCGTGCCGATATACCGCTTTTGGTGGAGCACTTCGTCCGGGATGCATCCGACAGGAACGACCGTGCGTTCCCGGGCATCGCGCCGGACGCGATGCAGTTACTAATTGACCACAGCTGGCCAGGGAATATCCGGGAACTCCGTAATCTCGTGGAGTCGATGGTCGTGCTGGCGCCCGGGGGTATCATTCGACCGGAGGACATCCCCGATGAAGTACGGGGCGTCGGTGTATCCCTTCTGCCTGTCTCCATCCCTCGGGGCGGGTCGGTCGGCGCCGAGGGGGCAGTCGCGAACATCCGTCCGGAGTTGGAGTTCGTCTTCCGCACGCTCGTTGAGCTACGAGTGGATATGGACGACCTGCGGCGTGAATTCGAGGCATATCGGGGCGGTACGACGGCTCGTGGCGTTCCCGACGCACTCCTCGGTTCGGTGAGCTCGGGCGAGATCGCGATCCCGGCGGGCATCGAGATCCCGGCATACGTACCCGGCGAGCAATCTCCGATCGTCGAGGAGGAGCCCGAGGATGATGTCGTCATCTATCGTCACGGGATGACGATCGAAGACATGGAACGGGCAGCGATCGCCGCGGCTCTTCACGAGGTCGACGGGAATCGTCGGATGGCAGCGAAGCTACTGGGAATCGGGGAACGGACGCTCTACCGAAAGATCTCGCGATACGGCGTCGACTCCTGACCCGTCTCGATCAGCGCTCCCCGCTTGCACGGGCACGGGCTCGGGCCCGCTCGGCGTGGATCCTGGGAAGGATGCCACTCCAGCTGCTCGTCTGATCGAAGCCGTACACTAGGACCAACTCCGACTCGAGATCGACGTCCGACGGGAATGCGTAGACAGCGAGCTCCGTCTGTCGTTGAAGGACCCGCCTCTGTCCCCATCCGGGCGTGATCGGCGCAATCCCGATGGGAAGCATGCGAAGCCCTCGTGCGATCATCTGGACCTCCTCGGGGACGAAGGCGATATCGGCCTGGGCCGTGAAGAAGGAGACGAGGAAGAGGTTCGCGTCGTCCGGCAGTAGGACACGGTTGGCGGCAGCGATGCCGCGCAGGCGTTCCTCCGTGTCTGGGGCCGTCACCCGGATCACACTCTCGTCCAGCGGCGTGACCATGATTTCCAGGTCCCGGCTAGCCAGTGCCATCGAGACCTCGGCCTGAATCAGCGATCCGTAGCCGCGGGGAGGGATGACTGACACTGGGGCCGCGGCACCGGGCCCCTCTGCCACGGGGGCGATAGTGCACGCCGATACGAGTCCACCTAGAACAGCGAGGAAAGACGCACGGACGTGAAGAGGTGGTGCTGATGGTCTTCGGGGAGACCCGGCCTTACCGCTACGAAATCTCAGTGTCAGGCCTCCTCGTGTACGAGTCCCCGGAGTGCTGAGAGCAGGTCGTCTCGCCCCTCTCCCGTCTTGGAAGAGAAGGGGAGGAGCTGTGCTTCATCGATCTCCAGCACCTCGAGGGCCCGCTCAATCGACTTCTGGCGCTCGATGCGTTTTAATTTGTCGATCTTGGTGAGCACGACGAGTGTCGGCAGTCCGACACCTGCCAGGTACTCGACCATGCGAAGGTCGTGCGGGGTCGGCTTGTGGCGGGCATCGACAAGGTGCACGACACCGCGTATGCCTCCCGTTTCACCGAGATACCACTCGATCAGCTCCCCCCAGGCGTCCCGCATTGCCACAGGCACCTTTGCATACCCATAGCCGGGAAGGTCGACCAGGTAGAACTCGCCATTCACCTCGTAGAAGTTCAGCGCCTGCGTTTTTCCAGGCTTTGCGGACACGTGCGCGATTTTGCTCCGTGTGCGCTGCAAAACCGTGTTGATGAGCGAGGACTTTCCAACGTTCGAGCGCCCAGAAAACGCAACCTGTGGCAGCGTGCCGGGTGCGGGGCCGCCCTTGGCCGCGATGGTTCCGGCGTAGGTGACCGTGCGAATCTTCATCCGTGAGGGGCCCGCACTTCAGCGCCTGCGGCGGGCGACAAGGCTCGACGATCGGCCGGGAGGCGGGCCAGGACCGCCGTCATGACCTCGTCCATCGTCCTGACCAGATCAAACTCGACCGCGTCCAGGACTTCCTGAGGCAGGGATTCCAGATCCGTCTCATTAGCTGCGGGAAGAACCACACGGGTCATCCCGCTGCGGAGCGCCGCGACCGCTTTTTCCTTCACACCACCGACGCCGATCACCCGCCCCCTCAAAGTGATCTCGCCAGTCATCGCGACATCACTCCGTGTCGGGATGTCGGTAAGCGCCGAAATCAGCGCCACGGCGATTGTGATACCTGCCGATGGACCATCCTTTGGCGTAGCACCCTCGGGTATATGGATGTGAACGTCGATTTTCTCATGGAACTGCGGGTCGAGCCCGAGTAGCGACGCCCGTGACCGTGCGTAGGTGACAGCCGCCTGCGCGGATTCCTTCATGACGTCGCCGAGCGTTCCGGTAAGTCGGAGGTTGCCGCTACCGGCCACAATTGCGACCTCCACATCCATGACCTCTCCACCAGCCGAGGTCCAGGCGAGACCGTTCGCGATACCGATCCGGTCGTTGTCGTCGTCCCGGTCGGGTGGTTGGTACGTGGGTGGCCCCAGGAGTTCCTTGAGGTCTTCGGGCTGCACGACATCATCGCGCTGCCCACCATCAGCGACTGAGCGGGCGAGCTTGCGGGCTACACGTGAGAGTCGGCGGTTCAGCTCCCGTACGCCCGCCTCGCGTGTGTACCGGCCGATGATTTCGTGGAGCGCCTCGCTCGAGAGCCTGATCTCGGTATCCCCGAGTCCGTGCTGAATCGCCTGTCGTGGCCAGAGAAAGCGCTCTGCGATTTCTCGCTTCTCCGTATCGAGGTACCCGGCCAGACGGATGACTTCCATACGGTCCCGTAAGGGTTCGGGAACGTCCTGCAGGGTGTTGGCGGTCGCGATGAAGAGTACGTCCGACAGGTCGTATTCGAGTTCGAGGTAATGGTCCGTGAACGACTTGTTCTGGGTCGGATCCAGCACCTCAAGGAGCGCCGCCCCGGGATCTCCGTGGAAATCTCGGGCCATCTTGTCGATCTCGTCGAGCAGGAAGACCGGGTTTCTCGTGCCGCTGCGCCGCATCCCCTGGATGATCCGACCGGGAAGCGCACCGACGTAGGTACGACGGTGGCCACGGATCTCTGCTTCGTCCCGGACGCCTCCCAGGCTCACCCGCACGAACTCACGATCCAGCGCGCGTGCGATGCTGCTCCCGAGCGATGTCTTGCCAACGCCCGGAGGACCTACGAGGCACAGGATCGGGCCTCGCATCTCTCGTACCAGGGAGAGCACAGCTACATGCTCGAGCACACGCTCTTTCACTTCACCCAGTCCGAAGTGCTCAGCATCCAGAATGGCCGACGCGTGGGTCACGTTCAGGTTGTCCTCGGACCGCTGGTTCCAGGGCAGCGAGACCAGCCAGTCGAGGTGTGTACGAATGACAGCGGCCTCCGGAGCGACAGGGTTGAGCTTCCTCAACCGATTCAACTCCTTCTCCGCGCGGGCTTGGGCGTGGGTTGGCAGACCAGCCTCTTCGATCTGGTCAGCGATCTCCTCCCACTCTTCTCGCTCCTGTTGCGCGCTGCCCGGTCCGGTCTTCGGCGAAAGATCGAAGGGACTCCCTTTGCCACCGAGTTGGAGCTGGATCTGTCGGTCGAGTTTCCGCTCGATGCGAAGGATCTCGATCTCGCGGATGAGCATCTCGCGCAGAGCTGACAGCTGGTCCCGCACCAGGACCTCCTCCAGCACCTCCTGTTTTTCAATCGACGGCAGGATAAGGTGGCCCGCCACGAGATGGGTGAAGCGTACGCGATCTCCGTCGGCCGAGAGCATCCCAGACAGCTCTTCGGGAATCCGCTCGTGGAGGCGGGTGTAGTCCGCATAGAGCTTCCGGACCGACTCGCACATGTCGTCGAGTTCGTCGACGCGCTCCGGTGACCCGAGCGACTCCGGGCTCTCCATCTCGTGCGCGACCAAGAGCTCGACATTCGCCCGCAACGCCTCGGTCGTCGTCGTCAGTCTCTTGATCCGCGCACGTCCAATCCCCTCGAGCACGACGCGAGAGGTTCCGTCCGGAAGCTGGGTCACCTGCACGACCCGCGCGATCGTCCCGACGCGGAAGAGGTCGCCACTGCCTGGGTCGTCGACCGCCGGGTCTTTTTGAGCCACCAGGAGCACGAGTCCGTCGGCGTCCTGTGCTGCCTCGAGTGCCGCCACCGAGCGCCGACGCCCGATCAGGATCGGGAGGACGATGTATGGGAAGAAGACGAGATCTCTCAGGGCGACTACGGGGAGCCGGTCAGGCACCTCGACGTGATCTTCGACCCGTGTGAGCGTGGGCATGCGCGGTTGGTCGGCGGACGCCGGATGGAGGTGCCGGGGCCCTGAAGTCAGCTACGGACTGCGTATCGTACGTCTCTATGGGGACCTGCAAAAGGGAAGCCCTCGACGCCGAGGGCGTCGAGGGCATTCATGTCGTCCGGACAACACTTTTTCTGGCCGTCAAGCTTCCAGTGCGCGTTCCTCTGCAGACAGGACGAGCAGGGGCTGAGCTCCGGACTCGATGCACTCCCTTGTGATGACCACCTCACGCACATCATTCCGGGACGGAAGCTCGAACATGATGTCGCGCATGACCGATTCGATGATCGAGCGCAGGCCACGGGCACCTGTGCTTCGATCTAGAGCTTTGCTGGCGATTGCCTGAATCGCATCCGGATCGAAGATCAGCCCGATACCGTCCAGCTCGAACATTTTCTCGTACTGTTTCACGAGCGCGTTGCGGGGCTCCTTGAGGATCCGGACGAGCGCTTCTTCGTCGAGCTCATCGAGGTGCACGCTGACCGGCAGTCTGCCTACGAGTTCGGGGATGATCCCGTAGCGCTGCAGATCTTCCGGCTCCACGAACTGCATGAGGCCGCCCTCGGCGTCGCGCCGATCGACGGTCACCCCTTCCGCGTCAGCGAAGCCGATCGCCTTGCTGCCCAGACGTGCCTCGATGATCTGTTCCATCCCGTCGAACGCTCCTCCGCAAATGAAGAGGATGTTCTTGGTGTTGATCTGAATGTACTCCTGCTGCGGGTGCTTTCGCCCGCCCTGAGGGGGCACACTCGCGATCGTGCCCTCGAGGATCTTCAGGAGCGCCTGCTGCACGCCCTCGCCCGAGACGTCCCGCGTGATCGACGGGTTCTCGGACTTGCGAGCGATCTTGTCCATCTCGTCGACGTAGACGATTCCCCGCTCGCATTCGGCCACGTTGAAGTCGGCAGCCTGAAGCAGGCGAACCAGGATGTTCTCCACGTCCTCGCCGACGTAGCCCGCCTCGGTCAGCGTCGTCGCATCCGCGATGGTGAAGGGGACGTGGAGGGTGCGTGCCAGGGTCTGAGCAAGCAGCGTCTTCCCGACTCCGGTCGGGCCCACAAGGAGAATGTTCGCCTTGTCGATTTCGACGTCGTCGACCACGCCCTGGTGGCTGACACGCCGATAGTGGTTGTAGACCGAGACCGCGAGAGCTTTCTTGGCCGCTTCCTGACCAATGACGTACTGGTCGAGAGTGCCTTTGATCTCTTCCGGAGTCGGAGAGGGAACGGTCTGTTCCTGGGCCTCCCGCTCTTCCTCCTCCGCCAGGATCTCATTGCAGAGCGAAATGCACTCATTGCAGATGTACACGTTCGGTCCGGAAATGAACTTCTTGACGCTTTCCTTGGACTTCCCGCAGAAACTGCAGCGGAGATGTTTTTCCGTCATGTCCTACTCCCGATCTTCGAACTACTCGGCGGAATCCGAGTCGGTCGGCTTTCCTGTCATCTGCTGAACCGGTCCTTCGAGCACTCGGTCGATGAGACCGTACTCGACGGCAGCCTCCGGACTCATGAAACGGTCGCGATCAACGTCATCAGCGATGCGCTCCACGCTCTGTCCGGTGTGCTTGGCCACAATACCGTTCAGTTTCTCCCGAATATGCAAGATTTCCTGTGCGGCGATCTCGATGTCTGCGGCCGTTCCCTGGGATCCGCCTGACGGCTGATGGATCATGATCCGTGAGTTGGGCAGGGCATTTCTCTTTCCTGGTTCACCCGCTGCCAGGAGTACCGCCCCCATCGATGCGGCCATTCCGACGCAGAACGTCGAGACTGGAGCGCGCAGGTGCTGCATGGTGTCGTAGATCGCCATGCCGGCGTACACGCTGCCGCCCGGCGAGTTGATGTACATGTAGATGTCCCGCTCCGGATCCTCAGCGTCGAGGAAGAGGAGCTGCGCCAGAATGATGTTCGCCACATTGTCGTCGATCCCGGTGCCGAGGAAGACGATGCGGTCCATCAAAAGGCGGCTGAAGATGTCGTAGCTTCGCTCGCCGCGGCTCGTGCGCTCGATGACGTACGGAGGATAGATAGCCATTAGCTGCTGGGCGCCTCGGTGATTTCGGATTGCTCGAAGAGAAAGTCAAAGACGGCTGTCTCGGTCAGCTCGCGCTCGAGCGTCTCGATCCGACCGGCTTTCTGAAGTTCTGCATACACTTTAGCGGCATCGGTGTTGTTGGCCTCCGCGATCTTCTCGACGCGGTCGTCGATGTCGTCGTCGGTAGCCTGCAGAGACTGTGTCCGGGCGATCTGCTCGATGAGCAGGATGCGTTTGACCGCACGCTCCGCCTCGGGACGGATCTGATCCCGGAATTCGGTGAGTTGCTCCTCAGCGATGGCTGAGGTGTCACCCATGATCCCTTCGGAGTACCGGTTGATCATCGAGGCCGGCACCGCAAACGGGTTGGCACTGACAATGAGGTCGAGGAGGCTGGAGCGGGCTACGGAGTCGGCCTGCTGGTCCGCCTCCTTCTCCATGTCTTCGCGAACCTTCGTCTTCAGCTCGTCGAGCGTCTCAAAGTCTCCGATCTGCTTGGCCAAGTCATCGTCGAGCTCTGGCAGGTCCATCTGACGACGTGCCGTCAGCGCGATACGCACACGCTCCGAGTCCCCGCGGCGTGATTCGTCCGGGAAGTCGTCCGGGAACGAAATGTCAAAATCGCCCGTCCCGCCAGTTTCCAGCGTGAGAATCGACGCCTCGATGTCCGGGATCGCATCGCCGGATCCTACCACCAGCTCGTACTCGCGGCCCTCATCGGAGGGCTCCCCCGCCTCGTCGAGTCGCGTAATCATCACGGACACGAGGTTTTTCTCGACTGGCTTACCCTCCTCGAGGGGCTGCCAGACGCCATTCTGCTCCTGGATACGACCGAGTACCTCGTCGATTTGATCGTCTGTGATCAACACTGCCGGCCGCTCGACCACGAAGCCGCTGAGCCGCTCGAGTTCGATGACCGGTTCGACGTCGAAGGCAATGGCGAACGTGAGGTCTTCCTCGGGCTTGTACTGCAGGTCTTCGATCTCACCCTCGCTGATGGGGCGAAGATCCTGTGCGGCCAGAGCTTCCTTGTAGGCTGATCCAATCAGCTTGTCGAGTGCTTCCTGGCGGAGGGCGCCGCCGAAGCGATTCTCAATCACCTTGGTCGGCACGCGGCCCTTTCTGAAGCCTTTAAGGCGGGCGCGCGAGGCGAGCTGCTTCGCCGCCTGGCGCTCTTCAGCCTGCACGATCGAAGCGGGAACAGTCACGCTCATCACGCGGCGCCAAGCTTCTTGCTCGTCGATCGAGATCTGCAGGTCGGATACGTCGAGATTCATATCGTCACAGGGTCGGAGGTGCTGCGAGATGCGAAAGGGGGGACTCGAACCCCCACGGCACGAGGCCACGGGATCCTAAATCCCGCGCGTCTACCAATTCCGCCACTTTCGCGCGGACACGGAAGATACACCCGTGCAGGGGGATCAAGAACGGGACGCGTGGGCTGATCCCATCGTGTCCCGCTCCGTCACGCTTCTGAACCGGATCCAGCTATGGCATCCGGATATTGACCACCCGCTCCGAGCCGGCGCGATCCTGGAAGTGGAGCGAGATGATCTGCCCTGCTTCTACGCCGTCGAGCACCCGTCGCAGATCCTGCGGCGAGTTGATCCTGCTGTCGTTGACCTGGAACAGCTTCTGCCCCAGAAATCCGTCGACACTCCGCCGCTCCGCGGCGCTCCCCCGGGCGACTTCCGTCAGCAGTACGCCTCCGGCCTCGCCAAAACCGGCTTCGGCGGCGAGTTCTGCATCGATGGCTTCGACCTGAATCCCTAGGCGTTCTTCAGCCAGGACCGGACGCTCGGCCGCCGCGGTGGAGAAGTTGTTGATCGGCGCTTCGCCGAGCCGGATATCCACGGTCATCTGACGACCCTTACGGTAGATCGTCACCTCGACCGACTCCCCAGGCCGGCGTTCCGCGATCTCGGCTTGCAGCTCCGAGACATAGCCCACGGGCTGGCCGTCGAGCGCGCGGATCACGTCCTCAGGTTCGAGTGCCCGGGCTGACGGACCGAGTTCGTCGACGGACTGAACGAGGATTCCCGATACGGACGGCAGCCCGTAGGCTTCGGCATCCTCCGAGGCTACGTCCTGAATCTGAACGCCGATGCGCGGGCGTTTCACGTACCCGTACTCGACGAGGTCTTCCATGATGCGTCGAGCCAAGTTGATCGGAATGGCGAAGCCATAGCCCTGATATACACCTGTGGTCGAGGCGATGGCTGAGTTGATGCCCACAACCTGACCCTGGAGGTTGACCATCGGACCGCCGGAGTTGCCCGGGTTGATCACCGCGTCGGTCTGAATGAAGTCCTCGATCGCATAACCGGACACGGACGGATCGTCGGCGAACCGCGGATCCCGGAAGATGTCGTTCTGTAGCAGGCGAAGGCCCCGACCTCGTGCACTGATAATCCCGGCCGTCACGGTGAAGTCGAGTTGTGTCGACGCGCCGAAGCCGGGGTTCCCGATCGCGAGGATCCACTCGCCGACGTTGATATCATCCGAGTTTCCGAAGGCCATCGTCGGAAGCTCCTCCTCCACGTCGACCTTGATCACCGCGACATCGGTGAACGGGTCTGCGCCGACCACGCGCGCCGAGAAGTACCGGCGGTCAGGGAAATAAACCCGAAGGTCGTTGGCTCCCTCCACGACGTGGTTGTTCGTCAGAATGTAGCCGTCCGACGAAACGATGAACCCGCTCCCTCCAGCAATTGCATTCCGGGGCGTATCGTCGCCGTTGCCTTCCTCGTCGAAGAAACGTCGGAACTGCTCCGGCACCTGCTCCCGGCTGCCGCGCGACTGCACGGCCCGCCGGGTTTCGATGCGGACCACGGCGGGCGTGACTGCGTCCGCCAGGTTCGTGAACGCCGCACTCAGGTCGAGCGCAGGCTGGACGGCAGATGCCGGTACCTGCGGACTCTCGGTAATCGGCGGCATCGCGTGCGACGTACTCGTCCACCCGAGGCCACTCGCGAGGGCAACCCCACCCATCAACACGATGGCGGTCAGGGCAATTACCCGACCCTTGGCTTTCATCGGATCGTACATCCCGGTTCCCTCCCGATCTCTATCCGTTCGGCGTCCTGGCGACGCCGCTGGTTCCAACCTGAATACACGGAAAGGCCCGACTGCGGTCCGGACCCTTCGTCTCGACTTCACCTGATTGTGATGCGATCCGGAGACCGACGGGTTGTCCCGCCAGCCTCCGGACCCATCGCTACTTCTCTTCGTCGACGATTTCGTAGTCCGCCTCGACTACGTCGTCCGCTGCTTCGGTCTCTGCTTCGTCGGCGATCTCGGCTTCCTGGTCGTCAAACCCGGACTGTGTCCCAGCCTCGTCTCCGCCTTCGGACTCAGCTGCCTGAGACTGGTACATCTCCTGGCCTGCGGCACTGAAGGCCTGCATCAGCTCGTCACGTGCGGCGTTGATGGCATCGAGGTCGTCGCCCTTGAGCGCTTTTTTCGCCGCCTCGGTCGCGTCAGCAAGGCGGGTCTTCGAATCCTCGGAGACCATCTCGCCCCACTCGGCGCTGTCTTTCTCGACTTGATAGACCAACGAGTCGAGCTGATTGCGTGATTCGACTTTCTGACGGCGATCCTCGTCCTCAGAGGCGTGCTCCTCTGCATCCTTTACCATCTTGTCGATTTCAGCGTCGGACAGACCACTCGACGCCTCGATGCGGATCTTTTGCTCCTTACCAGTCGCATTGTCCTGGGCGGACACGTGCAAGATTCCGTTCGCGTCGATATCGAAGGTCACCTCGACCTGCGGCATCCCTCTGGGTGCCGGCGGAATACCGGTGAGCTGGAATTTGCCGATGGTCTTATTGTCCAGCGCCATCTTCCGTTCGCCTTGCAGGACGTGGATCTCCACGGTCGTCTGGCTGTCCTCCGCCGTCGAAAACGTCTCCGCTTTCTTGGTCGGAATCGTCGTGTTCCGCTCGATCAGCGGTGTCATGACCCCACCGAGCGTCTCGATGCCGAGCGAGAGCGGGGTGACATCGAGCAGGAGAACGTCCGTGACGTCGCCCGCCAGGACACCACCCTGAATCGCCGCACCAACCGCTACCACCTCGTCCGGATTCACACCCTTGTGTGGGTCCTTACCGAAAAAGTTCTGGACGATCTCCTGAACCTTCGGCATGCGCGTCGAACCACCCACGAGGATGACCTCGTCGATGTCTTCCTTGCTCAGGCCGGCGTCCGCGAGCGCCTTTTCCATGGGTGGAATCGTACGCTGGTTCAGTTCGTCGACGAGCTGCTCGAACTTTGCCCGGGTCAGGCTGTAGTTCAGGTGCTTCGGACCCTCCTGAGTGGCTGTGATAAAGGGGAGGTTGATATCCGAGCTCATCGTAGTAGAGAGCTCCATCTTCGCCTTTTCCGCGGATTCCTTCAGGCGCTGAAGGGCCATCGCGTCCTGAGACAGGTCGATGCCCTGGTCCTTCTTGAATTCATCCACCAGCCAGTTGATAACGCGCTGGTCGTAATCGTCGCCACCGAGGTGCGTGTCGCCGTTGGTCGACTTCACTTCGAATACGCCATCGCCGAGCTCGAGGATCGAGATATCGTAGGTCCCACCACCCAGGTCGAACACGGCGATCTTTTCCTCGGTCTTCCTCTCCAGGCCGTAGGCGAGCGCAGCGGCGGTCGGCTCGTTGATGATCCGGAGCACTTCGAGGCCAGCGATCTTGCCTGCATCCTTCGTGGCCTGCCGCTGGGCGTCGTTGAAGTACGCCGGGACGGTGACCACGGCCTGATCCACCTTCGTGCCCAGGTAGTCCTCCGCCGTCTGGCGCATCTTCTGGAGAATCATCGCGCTGATTTCGGGCGGAGAGAACGACTTGTCCGCATTCGGAAGCTTAACCGTCACACGGCCGCCGGCGCCCTGGCCTACGTCGTACGGGACGAGCTTCTCCTCGGAGTTGACCTCGTCGTGGCGCCGTCCCATGAAGCGCTTGATCGAGAAAACTGTGTTCTCGGGATTCGTGATGGCCTGGCGTCGCGCCACTTGACCGACCAGCCGTTCAGCATCCTTCGTGAAGGCGACAACCGATGGTGTGGTTCGACCGCCCTCCGAGTTGGGGATCACGACGGGCTCTCCCCCCTCCATGACCGCAACCACCGAGTTCGTGGTTCCCAGGTCGATTCCGATGACTTTGCCCATCTTTTTCCCTATCTCTTTCGTAGTGGCTAATGACTGGTGGAGCGGAGTGCAATCACCATGCCCGTGTTGACACCGGCTTTCGCGCCGAAATGGCGGACTTTCCTAGATTCGCCCTGCCACAATGGCGGCACATGGCGCATCGCGACCATGACCGTAGCTTCGGCGTGACTCGAATGACGCTTTCTTCCTCACGCCGTGTTCCCGTTACGCGACCACAATCCCACCGAGATCGTACCGATCTTCACGGTCCTGATCGCTCTGCTGACCACAGTGGTCTGGTGGGTTCTTCAGGGTGCGGGGCTCTCGGAGGAGACGTTGTACAACTCGGTCTGCGTCCTCGGCGTTGTGCCCGCGGATGTGACCGGTGTGGCCACGTCCGACTCACGCGTGTGCGACGTGGGCAGCCTGGGGGTCGTATCCCTTGTCACGTCGATGTTCCTTCACGGAAGCTGGGGCCACCTCATCGGCAACATCTGGTTCCTCTGGGTCTTTGGAAACAACATCGAAGACTCGATGGGTCACCTCCGGTTCGGTGCGTTCTACCTCCTCACGGGGCTGGCCGCGGCGGTCGTGCAGATCGTCATGGTGCCCGGGTCCACGGTGCCCATGATCGGTGCCTCGGGAGCAATCAGCGGAATCATGGGCGCCTACCTGATCCTGTATCCGGGCATTCGCATCGATACATGGATCGGATTCTGGATCATCGAGGTGCCGGCGTGGGTGATGCTGGGGTACTGGATGCTCCTGCAGCTAACGGGGGTGCTGGGGCCAGCCGTAGTGGGTGGGGGTGTCGCATATGGTGCTCATCTAGGTGGCTTCGTCGCAGGGTTACTCCTGATCCCTGTCTTCCGGAACAAGAAGCTCGTCGAGGCCAAGCAACGGGGTGTGGTACTTCCACGCAGCGAGCTCGACCACGGTGGCTGGTGGTAGGCCGGTGACACTGACATCCGAGATCCTCACGCAGGTAGTCGTCGCGCCCGAAGCGCTCGACACGCCGCTGATCGAGCGGGCCCGGTCTGTGCTTGGAATGGTTGTCTTGCTTGGTATCGCGTGGGCGCTGAGCACGGATCGCCGGCGTGTCTCGTGGTCGCTGGTGGCCTGGGGCGTCGGCCTGCAGTTCGTCTTCGCTCTCTTCATCCTCAAGACACCACTCGGTGCCAATGCCTTCGATGCGGCGGGGACGATCGTCGTTGGACTACTCGGCTTCACCCTCCAGGGCGCGGAATTCGTCTTTGGTAACCTTGTGTACGACACGGTGCCAGTTGGTCGGGTGGGTGATGGCGGATTCGCTGCGGCTCCGGGGCAGGTTGCCCGGACAGGGGCTGCGTTCGCCTTCAGCGTGCTGCCCACGATCATCTTCTTTTCTGCGCTCATGGCGGTGACGTACCACCTCGGTGTCATGCAGCGCATTGTTCGCGCGGCCGCCTGGTTGATGCAGCGAACGATGAAGACGTCAGGAGCCGAGTCGCTATCCGCGGCGGGCAACGTCTTCGTGGGTCAGACAGAGGCGCCACTCCTCGTGCGACCCTTCATCGAGAAGATGACCGAGTCGGAACTGATGGCGCTCATGACCGGTGGTTTCGCAACCGTGGCCGGTGGCGTGCTGGCGGCATACGTCGGCATGCTGGTCCCGTACTTCCCGGACGTTGCCGGACACATGCTCGCCGCCTCGGTAATGTCAGCGCCAGCGGCCCTGGTCGTCGCGAAGATCATGCTTCCTGAGACGCGTGAGCCCGAGACCGCTGCATCGCTCGAGATTGTGGTCGACAAGCCCGACGTGAACGTGATCGATGCGGCAGCCCGCGGCGCCGCCGAAGGCCTTACGCTCGCGCTGAACGTCGGTGCAATGCTGCTGGCCTTCGTAGCGCTCATCTACATGTGCAACGGCCTTTTGGGATGGGTCGGCGCACTCGTGGGCTTCGACGGTCTCACGCTCGAGCTGATCCTGGGGTGGGTTCTGGCGCCGCTTGCATGGCTGATGGGTGTTCCCTGGGCCGATGCACCGTTCGTTGGGTCCCTCCTCGGCATCAAGACCGTGCTGAACGAGTTCATCGCGTATCTGCAGCTCGCAGGGTCGTTAGGAGAGGTGGCTGCCGGGGCCGAGGGCGGGCTGTCTCCGCGCTCCGTCATCATCACGACCTATGCGCTGTCAGGGTTTGCGAACTTCGGTTCTATCGCCATGCAGATCGCCGGCATCGGCGGGCTGGCCCCCAGCCGACGTCACGATCTGTCGCGACTCGGATTGCGGGCGATGATCGGTGGGTCGATCGCGGCCTTCATGACGGCGACGGTAGCCGGGATGATCCTGTGACGGCATCCGGCGACATGGAGCGCGCAGTTGACGCGCTACGCGGAGTTGCCGGCAGCTCGCCGCGATATGCGATCGTGCTGGGCTCCGGACTGGGTGGTCTGATCGAGCAGGTTGCTGACCCGATCGAGGTGCCGTTCAAGGAGGTGCCGGGTCTGCCCGACACCACGGTGTCGGGGCACTCAGGACGTTTTGTGTTCGGTACGCTTGCTGGCGCGCCGGTGGTACTCCTCGCCGGTCGACTTCACGCCTACGAGGGTCATGAGCTGGACCAGCTCGTCGCGCCGATAAGGATTCTTACCCGCCTGGGCGTGGATACAGTCCTGCTCACCAACGCGTCAGGGAGTATCGATACGCGACTCAGGGCCGGGGACATTGTTCTTGTGGACGATCAGATCAATCTGACCTTCGGAAGCCCGCTGGCCGGCCCCGTGCTCGAAGATGAACATCGCTTCCCGGATATGAGTGCGCCGTTCGACCCGGGGCTCCAGGAGATGGTGCGGTCAGTGGCAGAGAAGCTGCGTATTCGGCTCTTCCGAGGCACGTACGCGGGCATGCCGGGGCCAGGTTACGAGACGGCGGCCGAGGTCAGGATGCTGGCTTCTCTGGGCGCGGACATGGTCGGGATGTCGACGGTTCTGGAGGTCATCGCAGCTCGCGCCTCGGGCATGCGGGTCGCGGCGCTGTCTCTCGTCACAAATCGAGCGACGGGGCTCTCGGCCGAAGTCCTGTCGCACGATGAGGTCTTGGCGGTGGGAGCAGAGGCCGGGGGGAGGATGATCGAACTGGTGACGGGCATCGCGAAGGAGCTCGGTCGTGTCACTGCGTTGGAGCGAAGTGATTGACCGGACCGCGTCCCGTGCCAAGCCCTGGGGCCGTTGCGATCGCTCGTGCGATGAAGCTGATCGCACGATCTACAGCGGCCGGTAGTGTCTCGTTCGCCGCGAGACCCGCTGTGATTGCAGCCGAGAGTGTGCAGCCGGTGCCGTGAGTGTGGAGTGTATCGATGCGCCGGCGGCGCCAGATACGTTGTTCGGCTCCATCCCAGAGCAGGTCGACCGCGTCACCTTCAAGGTGGCCACCTTTTACCAGGGCCGCCCGGGCACCCGCATCCACCAGCGCTCGAGCTGCGTCAGACATCTGCGGCACGGTGCGCACTTCGCGACCCGTGAGTATTTCTGCCTCCTCGAGATTAGGCGTCACAATCGCTGCCAGGGGAAGCAGTCGGTCTCGTAGCGCCGACTCGGCGTCGTCCTCGAGAAGTCGGTCGCCACTGGTTGCGACGATGACCGGATCCATCACGTAGTGGTGCAGACCGTGATCCTGGATAGCCATAGCGACGACATTCGCGAGTTCGGCGGTGGCCAGCATGCCTGTCTTGACCGCATTTGGAGCGAGGTCGGAGACGACGGCGTCGATCTGCGCGCGAACGTCCGTGAGCGGAACAGGGTGAATCGAGGCCACGCCGGTGGTATTCTGTGCAGTGATCGCCGTGAGGGCGCTCGTCCCAAAGACCCCGAATTGATGGAACGTCTTCAGATCCGCCTGAATCCCCGCCCCCCCGCCGGAATCGCTTCCCGCGATGGTCATTGCGACGGCGATAGAGGCGGACAAACCGGACTCCACGTAAGGGTGTTCAGCGGGGTTCATCCCCAAAGGTGGCAGGTAGCGTGGGCCTGAGCCAACGCCGACGCGCGCTGGTCGCGAGACTGGGCGTTCGGAAGCAGCGCGAGCGGGAGAGACTGGTCCTCGTCGAGGGAGTACGGGTCGTCGCAGAGGCGCTGGAGGCAGGCGCACGCGCCAGGTTCGCTGTTCTCTCGGAGCAGCTGACTACGACCGACGCGGGTCGCGCGTTGGAGGCACGGCTCCGGAACGCTGGGATCGAGGTCGAGAAGGTGGGCGTCGACACCTTCGACACGGTTGCGGCGACCGAGTCGCCTCAAGGTGCGCTTATGGTTTGCGAACAGGATGAGGCCGAACTCGACGAACTCCTCGCCAAAGAGGGCCCCGTGCTCGTGCTCGATGCGCTCCAGGACCCGGGGAACACAGGGACGTTGATCCGTTCCGCCGTCGCGTTCGGCTTCACTGGTGTGGTTGCGCTCGACGGGACGGCGGATCCGTGGGGGCCCAAAGTAGTACGAGCCTCCGCGGGCACGGTTTTTCGTGCCGCGATCGCGCGGGCGCCGGCCTCCGAGGCGATGATGGCCATGAAGAGGTCCCGGCGAACCATACTGGTGGCGGCGGCGAACGGAGCACCAGCCGGGACCGAAGACCGGGGAGAGGTGGCCATCGTGGTGGGAAACGAAGGCGCCGGTGTCCGGGACGAGTTGCGGGCCGGGGCTGATGCTACGATCTCGGTGCGGATGCGAGGTTCGGTCGAGTCGCTCAATGCCGGCATCGCAGGATCGATACTTATGCACGAGCTGACCAGGGAATGAAGGAGCTACGTTGATCCAATGGGCCGTCCCGCTGCTGGCGGGCTTCTACGGGCTTTTGATCGGCTCGTTTCTCAATGTCTGTTCGCTTCGCTGGCCCGTCGACGAATCGGTCGTCCGGCCGCGTTCACGTTGTCCGAAGTGCGAGACCCTGATCGTCTGGTACGACAATGTGCCCGTGCTCAGCTGGCTCATGCTCCGCGGGAAGTGTCGGAAATGCTCAAGCCCCGTCTCGATCCAGTACCCGATGGTCGAACTTGCGACCGGGCTCATGTGGGCCGCGATGTTCGCATTGCACGGACCGACATGGGAGGCGTTACGGGGCTCGATCTTCCTGACAATCATCTTTGGGATCTCCATCTCCGACGCCCGCTTCTACATCATTCCCGACGAGTTTTCGCTGGGTGGCACCCTCGTCGGCCTGTCGATGGTGTTCCTCCCCGGTGGGATCGAGTGGCGTGGGGCCTTGATCGGAGCTGCGCTTGGATACGGAGTGCTCTGGTTCGTCGGCCTGGCCGGCACGTGGATCATCAAGAAGCTCTCACCGGGTCGACTCGAGGAGGCCGGGGTAGATCAGGCGATGGGCGGTGGCGACATCAAGATGATGATGATGGTTGGCGCGTTCCTCGGGGCGTGGGGCGTCGCACTCACTATTTTCCTCGGCTCCGTCCTGGCTCTGGTGACCGTCCTGGCCCGGTCCATACCCGCGGCCCTCTCGCGAGACGAGAACGGGGACATGGAGATGGGCCGCCTCATTCCGTTCGGTGTCTTCCTCGCCGCCGGCGGAGCGATCTCGTACGTGTGGGGTGACCCGATGGTGGAGTGGTACCTGACCTCGGTACTGGGGATGTAGCGTGAGCTCAGCGCACCCGGACGTATCGCGCGCCCATGACCTGAGCACCGTCCTGCTCCAGAGACCAAGTGTATCCGTCGTCGTCGAACGCCCATAGCTCGACGTACACGCCACCCAACTCACCATGGGACACAAGGTCGGAAACAATCACCGACCCCTCCACGCGGCTTCGATGCTCAAACAGATCGATCCCCATGTTCACCGCGATGGTCTGCCCTCGGATCGTTTGCTCGCCTGGATCCCAGTACCACCACCCTTCGGAAACGAGCGTCCACGCCTCGCCCTCCCCGAACCAACTCTGTGATCGAAGGAGCTGCCGTCCAACGCCCCATGTGAACTCGTGGCGAGATCCGGCCCCTTCCCATGTGCCCACGATGAGTGCACCGAAGGCCATAAGCGAGTTGGAGGCGGCTGCACTCTGAGGCGAGGCTGGCTGAGCGCAGACGAGAGTCAGCATCACGATCGCTGACACGGTAGGGACGGAGCGGCCCCTTCTCATGGGTCGGAGCAGTCCCGTTTGTATCCGCACTGCTTGCAGATCAGCTTGCAGTGAAGGTTGAGCATCTGTGCCCCACAGAGGTCGCAGCAGAACACCTGCTTCTCCGGTGGAACAGGCGCCGTGGCACCCTCGTCTCCAGCAGCGCCGTTGTCGGTCCGTCGATCAGCCATCGGCCGGGGAATCCGGATCACCTGTCCCGATCCCCTGACGCAGATACTGCCGCGACAGGGCCACGTAGTGGGCGCCTCCGCCCTTGATCCAGTCAGCGGCTGATCCCTCGAGCGTCTTCTTCACTTTACCGGGGACACCGGCCACGACACTGCGCGCCGGGATCTCCGCCTTTTCCAGGACGACCGTATTCGCGGCCAGGACGCACTCCTCTCCGACGGTCGCATTCTGAAGGATGACCGCGTTCATTCCGACGACCGTTCGGTCTCCGATTGTGCAGCTCTCGAACTTGGCGCCGTGACCAATCGTCACGTCCGTGCCGATCACGGTTGGTCCCCAGCGGCCGACGTGTACGACACAGTTCTCCTGAACGCTCGTCCGCGGCCCGACGATGACCCCGTGGTCCGGGTCATCGCCGCGCAGCACCGCGCCGAACCAGATACTGGAGTCGGCCCCGATCGTGACATCACCGATGATCAACGCTGTGGGGGCGACGAAGGCCGAGGGGTGGATCTGTGGCCACTTGCCGTTGAACTCAAGAATGGTCGCCATCACTCCGCCTCTGCGTTCCGGTCAGCGTCTTCTTCGGTGCGCGTGACACGGGCGCGGAGCACCTGAGTGTCGGACGCCTCCAGGACGTCGATGCGCGCAACCGTCGTCATCAGGCACTCGCCCGCTTCGGGCACGTGACCCAGTTCCTCCAGAAGAAAGCCGTTCAATGACCGGTGTTCGCCCTGGGGGAGTGCGATTCGGAGTGCTTCACCCAGGTCGCGAAGGTCGACGCCCGCGTCGACCTCGACCACATCGTCCGAGATGTGCATGACCTCCTCCTCCTCCACGTCTGTCTCGTCGCGTATCTCCCCGACCAGTTCCTCGAGGATGTCCTCGAGTGTCACGAGACCGTCCGTACCTCCAAACTCATCGGCCACGATCCCCAAGTGGATGCGGCGGGCCTGGAACTCCTCGAGCAACTCCGTAAGAGAACGCGACCCAGGCACGAAGAACGGGTCCCTCGCGAGCTCCCCGAGCGTAAGGTCCCGCTCGCCACCCGCGAAGCGCTCATACATCTCCCGCACGTAGACGATGCCCGTCACGTCATCAACAGATTCCTTATACACGGGCACGCGGCTGTAGGGGACGTGCGCCAGCTCCTCCACGATGTCCGCGAGCGTACGGTCCTCGACCCAGGCGAATATGTCGACCCGAGGCACCATGACGTCCCACGCTGTCAATTCGTCGAGGCGAAATGCCCTCTCGACTAGTCGATTCTCACCCTCTTCGAGAACGCCCTCTTCCTCGCCGATCTCCTGGATCTCACGAAGCTCTCGCTGCGCGTCAGAGAGCGAGTTGTCGTTACCGCCGATCCGGTCTTCGAGGCGTCCGACAGGGCGGACGAGTGGACGCGCGATGCGTTCGACAGTGAGGAGCATGCGCGCAGAGGACAGGGCCAGACGGACCGGCCGGCGCGCCGCAATCAGATGAGGGATCAGGTCGGCGACCACGACGACGATCACCACGCCCAGGATGGTACTCACGATCGGGTTGGCCTGGCCCCACGTAGTCACACCGGTGAGGGCGATCACCGAAAGCGCGGACAGGTCGAGAGCGGTGGTCGTCACACGAACGCTCGCCTGAATGGGGTGTTTCCGCTCTCGGGCCTTGTCGATGTTGTCGGCCCCGTCGAAGCCCTCTTCAACGAGCGTACGCGTGTGCGACCGGGTGATCTGGAAGACCGCGTCGTGAACGGCGGTCAGGACTGCCGAAGTCAGCAGGAGCAGGGCGACGATCGTGGCTGACAATCCCATCATTGGGGCACCACCGCGTCGCCGCGTCTATTCGGAGGGTGGTCCGTCACCTCAAGTGATTTCCGTTCAGGTCCAACCCTGGCTCTCCTCGAGGAGCTCCGCGATCACGTTGCGTGTCGTCCGACCGTCGGCTTCGGCCTCGAAGTTCAGAACGAGGCGGTGGGCCAGGACGGCAGGGGCAACTGCACGAACGTCATCATAGGACGGAATCGCTGCTCCGCGCGATGCCGCAAGTGCTTTTGCCCCCAGCACGAGATACTGGGAGGCCCGAGGACCAGCACCCCAGGAGACGTACTTGCCAGTCACTGCAGCGGCTTCGTCACCCGGTCGGGTAGAGCGTGCCATCTGAACCGCGAACGAGACCAGGGATGGTGGCGCGGGGATACGGCGGACCAGACCCTGCAGCTCGATGAGCTCCTCGGCCGTGATCACGCTCCGCACGTCTTCCTCCGTATTTCCGGTCGTGCGCATCGCGACCTCTTCCTCTTCGTCCCGTGAGGGATAGTAGATGGGAAGCTCGAGCATGAAGCGGTCGAGCTGGGCTTCGGGGAGGGGATAGGTCCCCTCCTGCTCGATGGGGTTCTGTGTCGCGAGTACGAAGAATGGCTTCGGGAGGATGTAGGTATCGCCGGCCGCAGTCACGGATCGTTCCTGCATCGCTTCAAGCAAGGCGGCCTGGGTCTTGGGCGGCGTCCGGTTGATCTCATCTGCGAGCACGATGTTCGCGAAGATCGGTCCTTTGACGAATCGAAAGACGCGTCGCCCGGTCGTGCGGTCCTCTTCAATAACCTCCGTGCCCGTGATGTCGGTCGGCATGAGGTCCGGCGTGAACTGGATGCGGCTGAAGTCGAGGTCCAGCGCGTCGGCTACCGTCTGAACCAGAAGTGTCTTGGCCAGACCCGGCACGCCGACGAGTAACGCATGCCCGTTTGCCAGCAGCGCCACGAGCATTTCGTCGATGACTTCGCGCTGTCCCACAATGCGCTTTCTCACCTCCACGCGCATCGACTCCATGACGTCGGATGTTCGTTCGAGAAGTTCGACGTCTCGATCGACGGCGGGAGCTTGGTCGGTTGTCGGCATTCCAGCTTCCTGTGCGGCGTTCCATAGTGTTCGAGTACGGACCGCGCCTGGAGGCGCGATGAAGCCGCCCGGGTCCGGCGCGTACATTGACCGAGCTTGAGGCTTCCGTCAAGCAGTCGGCGCTTCATTCATGTGCACGGGTCGAGCCGTATTCCCGATGCATGGTTAACGCTGTTCAGGCTTCGGAACCATGAGGAGCTCATCGAGGTCGCGCTTCATGGGCATGGATGTTCTGATCGATGGGTGAAACCCCCTGAATACGCAGGGATTCCGGGCTGTTCGCAGCCCCTTTCAAGCGCTTGCGCATTTTTTCACAAGGACTATGTTTTTCCTGCTTTTCGGGCGTCGTTTCGATATAGAATCGATTCTCGAGCGCTTGAGGGGACATGATGTCGACGCAGCGTCCTGATGACTCGGATGAACAGCGCAGAGAAATGATGCGCGCCTCCGGTCAGTTTATGGGGCACGGTCTCACGTGGGCTCTCGCCGTTCTGCTCTTCATGGGAATCGGGTATTGGGTTGATGGGAAGTTCGGCACAGCCCCTGTTCTCATGGTTGTCGGTGCGTTCGTCGGTGGCGGCGCAGGATTCTATAGTCTGTATTACCATATCGTGATTGAGCCGCGAGAGCAGGGAAACAACCCGCAATGAGTCCGTCCGTGAAGTATGCGGTTACGGGAGGGGGGGCGATCGCAGTGATCGTGGCCGGCCTCTGGGGGTTCCTTGATCCGTCAGCACGGAATGGAGTTCTGGCTGCTGCAGCCGTCGCGCTGCCGGTTCAGATCACCGCCTTCTGGGCGCTTGTCCATTTCCGATCTGAGGTCAACGGATTCCTCGCAGTCTGGGTTGGTGGGACGTTGGTTCGGATGGCCGTGATCGCCGTGGTGGCGACCGTCGTGATCCGCTCCGGTATGGAGGGCGCGGTGCCAATGCTTCTCGCTCTTGCAGGGTTCTTCTTCGGTCTACTTCTTCTCGAGCCGGTATATTTTCGAATCGGTCCGAGCGAAACAGTGGAAGCATAGATGAGGCTTCTGGCCATGTTGCAGGGTGCGGCTCAGGCCGCTCAGGAACACGGCGCGGCGGACAGCGGTCCGGATCTGCAGGGAATGCTCATGCATCACCTGCTGGACGGCTCCGAACTGGAATTCCAGGTGCTCGGTGTCGGACCGGTCATCCACCTGCCGCACTTCGATCCGATCCACATCGGTCCGCTGACGCTCGATCTGTCCCCGACGAAGCATGTTGTATTCCTCTTCCTCGCTGCGCTGATCTGTCTGGCGATTTTCCTGCCGATCGGGCGCGCGATGAAAGACAAGTACTCGGACCGCGCGCCTACTGGGCTCGCCAACGCCATGGAGGCGATGGTCCTGTATTTCCGCGATGAGGTGGTGCGCCGCAACATCGGTCACGGTGCGGATTCCTACACCGGCTACATCCTCACGCTGTTCTTCTTCATTCTCTTCATGAATCTGCTCGGTCTCGTGCCCTTCGGCGCAACAGCGACCGGCAACTTCATGGTGACGGGCGCGCTGGCTCTGGTGACGTTCGTCGTCACCGAGGTCTCCGGGATGCGTGCACTCGGATTTGCCGGGTACATGGGCACGATCTTCTACGCGCCGAAGGGATTGAATCCCGTTGGCACAGCGATCATGCTCGTGATTCTCACCCCGGTCGAGTTTCTCGGAAAACTCACGAAACCGTTCGCGTTGATGATTCGTCTCTTCGCGAACATGATGGCTGGGCATACGCTCGTGCTGTCACTTCTCGGCCTGATCTTCATGTTCGCCGGCGGTGGTGCGATCGTGGCCGGCGGTGTGACGATTGCATCGATCGCAATGGTCTCGGGGATCATGATCCTCGAACTCTTCGTTGCGTTCCTGCAGGCCTACATTTTCGCGATGCTGACCTCCGTGTTCATCGGTCTCATTCAGCACGCTCACTAGTAGTTTATCTCTGATTTCAACCCGTCGTAACGACAAATTTCCAAGGAAAGCGAAATGCTCTACGGAATGATCGCCGTTGTTCAGGAAGCGGCCACGGCCTCTGGTGGCCTCGACCTCCTCGGCGCCGGTATCGGTATCGGTCTCGCAGTCATCGGTGCCGGTGTCGGCATCGGCCAGATCGGTAACGGTGTTGCCCAGGGTATCGCCCGTCAGCCTGAGGCTGCCGCGACGATCCAGACTGCTGGCATCATCCTCGCTGCGCTGATCGAGGGTGCTGCGTTGTTCGGGCTGGTCATCACCATTCTCTTCAAGTTCTTCTAAACACGGCGAATGCATCGCCGCTGCCGGCGTTGGGATGTCCTTGGAATAGCCATGCTGTTTCTGCGGCATCCCACCCCGGCAGCGACGCGCCTCACCACGTCTCGAGCTACAGCGGACCGGTGAGGTCGATCGGACTTGCCGTCTTCGGCTGGTCCACCGCACTGAAGAACTATGGAGTCATGATGACGACCACTCGAATCACAGCTGCCTTGCTCGCGCTTGCGGCTTCGCCTGCTGGGCTCATGGCCCAGGGCGGCGAGGGCGGGGGAGGCCTGTATGACATCAATACAGGGCTCAGCTTCTGGACCCTTGTCGTATTCGGCATCCTCGTCTTCATCCTGGGCAAGTATGCCTGGGGTCCGATCCTCGCTGCTGTCGATGCTCGCGAGAAAGGCATTCAGTCCGCGCTAGACGAAGCGGCCGACCGCAATGAAGAAGCGTCGAAGCTCCTCGCCGAGCACAAGGAGCAGCTCGCGGACGCCCGTCGTCAGGCCAACGAATTGCTGGCGGAAGGCAAGGCTGCGGGCGACAACGTTCGCAAGGAAATAGAAGAGAAGGCTCGTGCCGAAGGGCAGGCGATCATCGAGCGAGCTCGCGTCGAGATCCAGCGTGAGCGCGATTCGGCGATTGCTGAACTCCGCAAGGAGTCCGTGGATCTCGCGCTGGCCGCGGCCACGCGCCTGATGCAGGAGAACCTCGACCAGGAAAAGGACCGCGCGCTCGTCGAGCGGTACCTGACTGAGATGGGCTCCGGTCGGGGTCCCGCGTGAGGGACGAGACGGTAGCGCGCAACTACGCGGAGACGCTCTTCGAGCTTGCCTCGCGGAACGATGCGCTGCAGCAGTACGGTGACGCGATCCAGGTTGTCGCGAAGCTGATCGACGAAGACGTGACGTTCCGTCTCTTCATGGAGACGCCTCGGATCGACGATGCCGACAAGAAGGCCGTGGTGAAGAAATCCTTCGGAGAGCATGTGCCGAAGCATGTTGTGAATTTCGTCCTGGTGACGATCGACAAGCGCCGTCAGCGGCTACTGCGTTCCATTTCCCAGCAGTATCACGCACTGCTCGACGCTCACATGGGTCGAGAGCACGTACAGGTGACGGTGGCACGTGCGCTCGACGACACCACCCGCGAGGTGATCACCGAAAAGCTTTCCGCGGCCCTCGGCACGGAAGCGATCCCTCACATCCGGGTGGACGCAGGGATCATCGGCGGACTCGTGGTACGTACGGGGGACACGATCTACGACGGATCGATCCGCCGACGATTGGAAGGTATGCGCCGCCTACTGCTCGAGGCCGACCTGCCCGCCGACTCCGGTGATGCAGCGACAGCCTGAACCGAATTCAAACTCCAGAATCCAGATAGAAGATGGCCAACGACTCCCAGCTCCGCGCCAGCGAGATCAAGGATGTCCTGCTCAACGAAATTGAGCGCTACGAAGACGAGCTACAGGCCGAAGAGGTCGGTGAAGTCCTCGAGGTCAAGGACGGAATTGCACGCATCTACGGTCTCACGAAGGCGATGGCGTCCGAGATGCTCGAGATCACCTCGTCCGGATCTGGCGAGACGGTCACGGCGCTCGCGCTGAACCTCGAAGAGGACAACATCGGTGCGGTGATCATGGGTGAGTGGACCCGCCTTCACGAAGGCGATCAGGTCCGCCGCACCGGTCGCGTGCTCGACATTCCTGTGGGTGCGGGATACCTCGGTCGTGTTGTCGATTCACTCGGTGATCCGCAGGATGGTCACGGGCCGATCGACGGGATCGAGGGCAGCCGCCAGATCGATATCGTCGCCCCGGGCATCGTCAAGCGTCAGCCGGTTGGCGAGCCGATGCAGACGGGTATCAAGGCGATCGATTCGATGATTCCGGTGGGTCGTGGACAGCGCGAGCTGATCATCGGCGACCGAGGCACGGGTAAGACTGCCGTCGCCGTCGACGCGATCATCAATCAGAAGAACACCGACGTTATCTGCATCTACTGTGCGATCGGTCAGCGGGCCGGTAAGGTCCGTTCGGTCGTCGAGACGCTCCGTGAGCACGGCGCGATGGACTACACCATCGTGGTGACCGCAAACGCGTCCGATCCAGCCCCGATGCAGTACATCGCACCCTATGCGGCCACGGCGCTCGCCGAGCACTTCATGTGGCAGGGCAAGCACACGCTCGTCGTCTACGACGATCTCTCGAAGCAGGCCCAGGCGTACCGCCAGCTTTCCCTGGTTCTGCGCCGTCCTCCAGGGCGTGAGGCCTACCCGGGTGACGTGTTCTACCTGCACTCGCGTCTTCTCGAGCGCGCTTCGAAGCTCTCCGACGACCAGGGCGGCGGATCACTGACTGCGTTGCCGATCATTGAGACGCAGGGTGGTGACGTGTCGGCATACATTCCGACCAACGTCATCTCAATTACGGACGGCCAGATTTTCCTCGAGCCGGATCTCTTCAACTCCGGCGTCCGCCCCGCTGTGAACGTCGGGATTTCGGTCTCTCGTGTGGGTGGTGCGGCACAGATCAAGGCGATGAAGAAGGTCGCCGGACGTCTCCGTCTGGATCTGGCTCAGTACCGGGAGCTGGAGGCGTTTGCTCAGTTCGGCTCAGACCTTGATTCGGCCACGCAGCGACAGCTGGCGCGTGGCGCGCGAACGGTGGAGATGCTCAAGCAGCCCCAGTACCAGCCGATGCCGGTCGAGAACCAGGTCGCGGTGATCTACGCTGTGACCAATGGCTATCTCGATGACATCGATGTGAGCCTGGTGCGGCAATGGGAGCTCGGCTTCCATCAGGATATGGCGGCGAAGCATCAGGACGTGCTCGACGGCATTCGCGAGGGTGGTCAGCTCACGGATGAGCTGAACGAGAAGCTGGTGGCAGCGATCCAGAGCTTCAACGCGACGTTCGCTGCGGAGCACGAGTCCGTCGGGGCTTCGGCCTGACCCTGATCACGCCTGACCGAGTAGAGGAGAGACGACGTGGCAGGTGACGCGGACGTAAAACGCCGGATCAAGTCGGTCGAGAACACCCGACAGATCACGCGCACCATGGAACTCGTGGCTACTTCGAAGCTGAAGAAAGCCACGGACCGGGTGTATTCGGCGCGGCCCTACGCGGACGCGCTGCAGGAGATCGTGGGCGGACTGTACTCACCGGCGCTCAGCGAGAAGTACCCGATCCTCCGGCGGCCCGATGAGGTGAAGCGTGCGGCTGTCGTGCTGCTGACCGCGAATCGCGGGCTGTGTGGTGGATTCAACTCGAATCTCATCAAGCAGGCGCGTACCCTGATGGAGGATCTGCGCGGGCAGGGGATCGAGACCGAGTTGCACATCGCCGGGAAGAAGGCGGTCGCGTACTTCCGCTTCCGTGGGGAGGAGATCACCACGGAAAAGGTAGATGTTGGCGACAGCCCGACCGGTGACGACGCCGAGGCGATCATTGCACCGGTTCGTGAACGTTTCGAGAACGGCGATGTCGATGCTGTCTACCTCATCAGCTCGAAGTTCAAGTCGGCGATGTCGACGCCGCCGCATACGCGCGACCTCCTGCCCATCACGGGTGACGAGAACGCGTCATCGGCCGACGTCTACATCCTGAGCCCCAGCGGGGACATGATCCTGGAGCGGATCCTTCCCGCGTACATCCGCAACGCCGTCTACACGGCGCTCGTGGAGAATGCCGCCGCGGAGCAGGGTGCCCGTCGGTCGGCGATGAAGTCTGCAACAGACAATGCCGGTGACGTGCTCGAGCACCTCACGCGGACCTACAACCGGGCCCGTCAGGCCCAGATCACGCAGGAGATCGCCGAGATCGTCGGTGGCTCCGCCGCCCTCGAGTAGGGATACACAGGGACATCATGGCTGATAACACTGGAAAGGTCGTTCAGGTCATCGGACCGGTTCTCGACGTCGAATTCGAGGCTGCCCATCTGCCTGAGATCTATAACGCGCTTTCTCTCAAGACGACGAACGAAGCCGGTCAGGAGATCGAACTGATCGCCGAGGTGCAGCAGCACATTGGCCGCGGCCAGGTTCGAGCGGTGTCGATGTCCTCCACGGACGGCGTGACCCGCGGCATGGACGTCTCCGACACCGGCTCCGCGATTTCCGTTCCTGTCGGCGAAGCTGCACTCGGGCGCATCCTGAATGTCCTGGGTGAGCCGGTAGACGAGATGGGACCGGTCGGTGGTGAGAACGCGGCGGACGTCGAGCGTTGGCCGATCCACCGCTTGGCTCCAAAGTTCGACCAGCTTGAGCCGAAGACGGAGATCTTCGAGACGGGCATCAAGGTCGTCGACCTGCTCGCGCCGTATGTGAAGGGTGGAAAGACGGGCCTCTTCGGTGGTGCTGGTGTCGGGAAGACGGTCATCATCATGGAGCTCATCAACAACATCGCGATGGAGCATGGTGGTAAGTCCGTGTTCTGCGGCGTGGGTGAGCGGACGCGTGAGGGCAACGACCTCTGGCTCGAGATGAAGGAATCCGGCGTTCTCGAATCGACGTCGCTCGTCTACGGTCAGATGAACGAGCCTCCGGGAGCCCGTCTCCGAGTCGGCCTCTCCGGACTGACCATGGCAGAGTACTTCCGCGACGTAGAGAATCAGGACGTACTGCTTTTCGTCGACAATATCTTCCGTTTCACGCAGGCGGGATCTGAAGTGTCCGCGCTGCTCGGCCGCATGCCGTCCGCCGTGGGGTATCAGCCGACCCTCGGTACCGAGATGGGTGAGCTTCAGGAGCGCATTACCTCGACCGCGGCAGGCTCGATTACATCGGTTCAGGCGATCTATGTGCCGGCCGATGACCTCACGGATCCAGCACCGGCGACGGCCTTCACTCACCTCGATGCCCAGACTGTTCTCTCGCGTTCCATCGCGGAGCAGGGCATCTACCCCGCAGTCGACCCGCTCGACTCGAGCTCACGGATCATGGATCCGCAGTTCGTCGGTGAACGTCACTACCGTGTCGCGACACAGGTGCAGGCGATTCTGCAGCGCTATAAGGATCTCCAGGATATCATCGCGATTCTCGGAATGGACGAACTTACCGAGGAAGACAAGATCATCGTCGGCCGGGCTCGTCGGATCGCCCGATTCCTGTCGCAGCCGTTCTTCGTGGCTGAGCAGTTTACCGGTATCCCGGGCAAGTACGTGAAGCTCGATGAGACGGTCGAGTCGTTCGAGCGCGTAGCGAACGGCGAGTTCGACGACCTGCCCGAGCAGGCGTTCTACATGCAGGGCAGCATCGAGGAAGTGGTCGCAGCGGCTGAGAAGCTCGCGGCTGAGGGCTGATGTCCATGGCATCCCTAAACGTGCGCGTTGTCTCACCCGACAAGATTGTGTTTGAGGGTGAGGCGTCCGCAGTTGTGGCGCCGGCGTGGGACGGGAAGGTAGGAATCCTGCCCGGCCACGCGCCGATGCTCTCGCTCATCGGTTCCGGGGAGGTGACGGTAGACCGTCCTGGAGGTGGGAGTGACACCTTTCACGTGGCCGGTGGCGTCTTGAAGGTCGAACGTGACACGGTGACGCTTCTGACCGAGTATGCGGGTGACGAGGCGCCGGCCGAAGTCCCGGCGAACTCCGTCGTCTTCGCGGAGGATGTCGAGTAGACCCTCCAGTGCGGACAGGCATCCAGGTCATCGGAGATGGCGTTCTGATCAAGAACTGCATTGAAGCCTCGTCCCAAAGTGTGATCGAGGCACAAGCACCTTCATGAGACTCGACCTTCACATGCACTCGACCGCCTCCGATGGGGCGTGGTCTCCAGCCGAGGTCGTGAAGGGCGCCGCGGCGGGTGGCCTGGACGTGATTGCGATTACCGATCATGACACGGTCGCCGGAGTGGCGCCGGCTCAGGAGGTCGCGCGAGACCTGCGGATCCAGGTGATCCCGGGGATCGAAATCTCGTCGACCTTCGGACGCGCGGATATTCACGTGCTCGGTTACTTCGTGGATCCGGAGTCCGGCCCCATGGTCCGACACGGAAAGGCGGCGGGCGCCCGTCGAGTGGACCGGATGCGCGAGATGATCGAGCGTTTGAACGCGCAGGGAATCGATGTCTCGTACGACGCTGTGCTGGAGGCCGCCGGGCCAGATGGCGTTGTGATCGGGCGACCGCACCTCGCCAGAGCGCTCGTCGAAGCTGGACACGCGACCTCCATCTGGGATGTATTCGACCGGCTGATCGGCGATGACCACGAGGCGTTCGTGCCGACCCATCTACTCGAGCCGTCCGGGGCCGTCGAGCTGGTGCGTGCAGCCGGTGGCATCCCCGTGTGGGCACATCCGCCCGCAGAGCACATCGATGCACTTCTTCCGGTCATGATGGAGGCTGGACTGGCTGGGCTCGAGGTCTACCGGCCCAGAACCAAGAAAGCCCAGGTTCTGAGGCTGGAGTCGATTTGCAAGACGAGCGGTCTGCTCATGAGCGGTGGGTCGGATTGGCACAACCCGGACCACGGAAGGGCACTCGGTGACTTCTATGTGAGCGCTGACGAGATCGAAGGGTTGCTACACGCCGGGGGGCTGTAGGCCGATCATGGCTGGCCGATTGGCCAGTTGCCTTGTCGGGACCCGTCAGCCGCGTTGTTCGAAGGGCTGGAGCAGTCGTCGGACCGCCGCGGCCGGGTCGTCTGCACCCATGATCGCCCCGATGGCCGCGACCCCGGCAGCCGACGTGTGCTTCGCGATCTCGGATGCTTCATGGGCGTCGATCCCGCCGATCCCGACTACGGGTACATCGAGTACGTCGACGACCGCCTGGAGCCCCTCGATCCCTATCGTCGGGCCTGCGTCAGCCTTTGTCGATGTGGCATACACGGCCCCACACCCGATGTAGTCGGCCCCTTCAGCGACCAGACGGACCGCTTCATCTGGCTGGTCTGTCGAGGTGCCAATGAGGAAGCCCGGTGGCGCGACCCGACGGAGAGCGGCGACGGGTACGTCATCTGGCCCGACGTGCACACCGTCGGCCTCGATGGCGAGTGCTACGTCGAACCGATCGTTCACGAAAAGGAGCACGTCAGCAGCCACTGTGATCTCGCGCAGGCGTCGGCCTGTGGTCGCCATTTCGCGCGCGGTCGAAGCCTTGTCCCGTAGTTGAATTGCCGGTGCGCCGGCTTCTACTGCGACTCGTACCACGTCGATGATCGATCGCGGTGTGGCGAGGGTGTCGTCGGTGATGACGATGAGGCGCAGCTGGTCGGGGTGCAGGTTCGGCATCGTGTATGGGGTGGCAGGAGCTGGCAGCCCAGAGTCAGGAGCCTTCGCGAGCCTCTCGCTGCTCTTCCTTTGCGCGGTTGTGTTCAGCAAGCGTCGGAGTGAAGACGTGATACCCGTCCGGCCGCGCTACAAAAAACCAGTACGCGTGCCGCTCCGGCTGCAGGGCGGCGTCAATCGCTTGCTCTCCCGGCGATGCGATGGGCCCCGGCGGCAGACCTCGTTGCGTGTACGTGTTGTAAGGGCTATCGGCGACCGAGTCGATCGCGGCATAGAGTAGTCGCTCGCGGTACCCGCCCAGGGCGTAGATCACGGTCGGATCAGCCTGCAGCAGCCACCCATCCCGGATACGGTTGTGATAGACACCCGAGATGCGAGGCATCTCCGAGACTTGTCGGGCTTCCGTCTGGATGATCGACGCCAGGGTCACGACCTCCTGCTCGGTCATGCCGGATGCCGCGAGCGTCCTTCGGCGCTCGCCCGTCCAGAAGGACGTGTACCGCACAACCATCGCATCGATGACGGCGTCCAGCGGGACGCCGCGCGCGAAGCGATACGTGTCCGGGAAGAGGTAGCCCTCGATGGTCGGGCCTGGCACGCTGAACCGTTCCGCGAGTGACGGGTTCCGCAGGGCCTCGGCAATCGCCTCTGCCGAGTCGCCTGTGACCCCGGCCAGAATCGGCGCCAGCTGCCAGAAGGCGAGACCCTCTGGTACGGTCACGGCGACCGTCTGTACTTCACCCCGCGACAGCTGCCCCAGCGCCCGACGCATGGAACTGCCTGTGCGCATCTGGTACGTGCCGGCCTTGAGGCCACGGTCTGCCCCACGAAGCCGTACATAGGCATGGAAGAGCGTGGCGCTGCCCACGATGTCGCTGGCTTCGAGTACCGAGGCGACACGCTGGGAGGTCGCCCCCGACGGGATCTCGACGAGTACCGGGTCGCCCTCACCCCTGCCGGCGATCAGAGCCATGGCTCCTGTGAGTGCGAGTAGGCTCGCTGCTACCCGCGCTCGGGTAGAGAAGGGAAGACGCGGTCTCATCGTGCGATCCCCGGATTGTCGAGCCATGCTTGCAGAATGAGCTGCGCGGCTGCGGCGTCCACGCGGCCCTTCTGCCGCCGCTGGCTCCGACTGAGACCCGATGCGCGCACGGCACTCTCGGCTCGGACCGAGGTCATGCGTTCGTCCACGAACGCTACGGGCGTCGCGGTACGCTCACCGAGGCGCGCTGCCATCGACCGAACTTCAGCGCACCAGTCGTTCTCTTTGCCATTCAGGCCGAGCGGGAGACCGACAACGAGCTGCCCCACCTCGTATTCTGCAGCGAGTTCTGTCATGCGCGCGTAGGGAAGGCGCTTGCCTGCACGGCGGACCAGTGTGTCGAGCGGGGTCGCGACCGTGTTCGTCGGGTCACTCACAGCCATCCCGATGCGCTTGGTGCCGAAGTCGATGCCGAGAGCCCTCAAGCCGCTCAAGCGGATGTCAGAGTGCCTCAAGTGAGGTCGCCATGTCGGCCCCGTCCAGTAGCTTGCCGTAGAGATCGTGGACGGCGGTCTCGGACCCGAAGGCAAACTCGCAGGCGTCTCCGCCGCGGCTGCGACACGAACTCTCAAGCACAGCCACCGGGCCACCGGCGAGTTGAGAAAGCAGGCCCGAGAGGTAGCCTGTGCTAAAGCTACATGAGGCCCCGCTCTCGTTGGCTTCAGGTCGGGCTTCAGCCCAATCGGGCGTGCGAAGCAGGCCGATGGCCGGGTGGGGCGTGCTGTGGTCAAGCTTGCCCCAACCTCGCTTTGAGAAGAAGTCGGACAGGCCGGTCCAGAAGCTACGTTCGCTGAGGGCGAAGGAATTCCCGCCGACCTCATGGTTCACGGCTGCCGCCGCAGCCAGCCCTGCATGATAACCCGCATGGTGAAGAGCCCGAACTGTTTGCAGCGTCCCCGCCTCCGAGGCGAGCTCGGAGCGAAGGGCTTCGAATACGGACGCGGGGATCACGATCTCGCGGGTCATGCCTGCACTCTTACCCAATCGTGACTCCTGTCCCGGCGTTGACCAATCGACGCTAATATACACAACAAGGTGCGCCGAACCTTGGAGGAAGTCGATGGAATCGGATGATGAACGGCAGGCCCTGAGTTTCGTGTCGGGGCTCGTCCTCGGCGCGGTGATCGGTGCAGGGGTCGCGATCCTCAACGCCCCCCAACCCGGCCCGAGACCTCAAGCTGAGAGTCGAGGAAACGGTCGCCGCCACGCGAGACCGTCTCCCGAGCTGATGTCAGTCGAAGCCACGAACTCTCGGGAAGCGGAAGCGGCGGCTCGAACGGTCACACAGCTCAGTCGGTTCGGTGCCGGGGATGTAGTACTCGATGTACTGATCATCCTCGGGGCACCAGCGTGACGCGAGCAAGCCGGTTTTTCGGTCGACCAGCAGAGCATTGATGCCGTTCGGGATCTCCCACTCTTCGGGCCGGGTCAGGAGCGGCTTCGACCCTTCAATGCCGTTGTCCTCATCGGCCTCGACCCCCTCATAGATCCGTCGCATGAAGGAGCCCCACACCGGCGCAGCTAGTCCACCGCCGGTAGCCTGACGGCGTCCGGCACCGAGCTGGAAGATCGGCTGCGGCGAGTCCATCCCGAACCATACGGTCGCAAGCAGGTTGCCGGTGAAGCCGGTGAACCAGACGTCTGTACCGTCATTGGTCGTGCCGGTCTTGCCGGCTGCTGGCAGGTTGTGGGGCAGGCCACCGCGCACCCGCACAGCCGTGTATGCAGTCCCGCGCCGAACGACGTCTTCCAGCATGTCCACCACGATTCGGGTCGGTAGCGGATCCAGAACCGTTGTTCGCTCGGGTTGCGGCTCCCAGATCACTGTACCGTTGTCGTCCTCGACCCGGAGGATCGGGAATGGGCGGACCTTGGTGCCCATGTTCGGATAGGCCGAATATGCTTCGGCAACCTGAAGCGGAATGACCTCGGCTGCCCCAATGGTCGTTGATGGGAAGCGCTCGATCTCCGTCTGTATCCCCATACGACGGGCAGTCTGGGCGACGGTTTCGATTCCGACTTCCTCCCAGCCCAGGCGGATGGCGATCATGTTCGTGGAGGTGAAGAGTCCTTCGCGAATCGTCATCGGACCCTTGAATTCGTCCACGAAGTTCGAGGGTCGCCAGTCCGATCCGTCGACCTGCGGATAGACGACGGGGATGTCCTCGACAATGTACGACGCGGGAATTCCAGTGGTCAGGGCGGCGGTGTACACGAACGGCTTGAACAACGATCCGGCCTGGCGCCGGGCCTGCCGCGCACGGTCGAACTTCGACTGTTGGAAGTCGCGCCCACCGATCATGGCCTTCACCTGACCTGTTTCCGGGTCGAGCGCAATGAACGCACCCTGCACATATGGCGTGGATGACCCAAACGACCTGACAGTATCGAACTCTTCGTAGCGCGGGTGGCGGAAGTTCAGCGAGTCCGCCTCGATCTCGGCCCAGCCGACTTCCATGGCCGAACGTGCCGCGCGCTGCATATCGACATCGAGCGTCGTGAAGACCCGGAATCCACCCCGGTAGATCTCATCGCCGAAGCGATCCGCAAGAATCTGGCGGACCCACTCCTCGAAGTACGGTGCAAACTGCGTTGAGGCGCGATCCGGTTCCGTCTCAGGCAGGGGGTATGTCTTCCAGCGGTCGGCTTCTGACGGGGTCAGGTACCTCTGCTGAGCCATCAGGTCGAGCACCGTGTTGCGTCGCGCGCGAGCTCGTTCCGGATTCTCGAACGGATTGTACCACGTCGGTCTGTTGAGAATCGCTGTAAGCAGCGCGGCCTCCGCCACGTTCACCTCGGCGACGTCCTTTCCGAAATAGCGCAGCGATGCGGCCTGAAAACCGTACACACCACCCATGTAGATCTCGTTCAGGTACGCCTCGAGAATCTGCTCCTTCGAGTAGGAGCGCTCAAGGTCGAACGCGACCTGAAGCTCCTTGATCTTACGTGCGTACCGCTGCTCGAAGCCGATCTCTGCGAACATGTTGCGCGCGAGCTGCTGTGTGATCGTGCTACCCCCGCCGGCATAGTTGAAGGTGAGGACCCCGACAGCGGCGCGGGTGAACCCGATCGGATCGAAGCCATTGTGCTGGTGGAAGCGCTTGTCCTCCATCGCCACCACGGACTGATGCACATACTCGGGCAGGTCTGTGATGCGGATCGGGGTCCGACTCTCGAAGCCGAACTCGGCGATCTGTTGACCGTCTGCGGCAAGGATCTTGCTCTTTTGCTCGTGTTCGAACGTGGAGATCCTGGCGATGGACGGGCAGGCCTCACCCGCGCACAGGTTCTGCCATGCACCCCAGGCCCCACCTATACTGAGCGCTCCGACGAAGCCGATCCCCAGGAGGTACTCTCTGGGATACCAGAATCTGGCGAGCTTCGCTCGTGATCTGCCGCTGCCCGCTCCGCCTTCGCGCGCCTTTGCTCGTGCCATCATGTCGGTCGCCCGGGTACCGGTCGTCGAGTGTCCACCCAGCTCGGTGCAAGCTAGGTGCCAAACCTTTCTCAGGGTCGAAGCTACCCAGAGTTCCGTAACCGACTCAAGCGCCGCGTGTTCATGCCTCCACACGGGTTGACCGCCAGAAAGACCGGGACGAACCTCCGGATGCCCCGGCGAACCCCGACGGACCCCATGAGACCTATCCGATCCTGCCTGCTTTCGACGCTGACGCTGGCCTTGGTGGCGTCCGGATGCGGTGGCCAGGCCGCGTCGGATCTTGTCGTCTCGTCAGATCCGGCGCTGGCGGCGATGGCGGCGGAGCTGCTGCCGGATCTGGCCGCCCGTGCGGGCATGGAACTGTCCGCTCCAGTCCGTCTCGAGAAGCGCAGTCGCGACGAACTGGTTCGTTATCTCCGGATGACGCTCGATGAGGATCTGCCGGAGGCCGAAGCTCAAGCCCGGACCGACGCGTATGCCCTGCTGGGGATGGTGGAGCCCGACCTCGACTTGCGTGGCGTCCTTCTCGGGCTGTACACGGAGCAGGTAGCCGGATTCTACGAGCCTGATTCGACTGCTCTGTTCGTGCTGGATGATCAGCCCGAGGCGGCTGTTGAGGCGCTGCTTATTCATGAGCTTGTGCACGCCGTTCAAGACCAGAACGTGCCGCTCGATGAGCTGACCGATCCGTCGCTCGGGAACGACCGAGCTACAGCGGCCCAGGCTGCGATCGAGGGGCATGCAACGCTGGTGATGTTCGAGTACCTGACGGAGCAGTTGACCGGTGCCCCCATCGACCTCTCGCAGATCCCTGACTTCGAATCCCAGATACGGCCCGCCCTCACCGGGATGAACCAGCAGTTTCCCGCGCTCGCTCAGGCTCCGCGGGTGATCCGGGAGTCGCTGCTCTTTCCTTATATCGAAGGCGCCGTCTTTGTACAGAGGCTATGGTCCGACGGAGCACGCCAGAACCCGTTCGGACCCCGGATGCCTGGATCGACCGAGCAGATCATCCATAATGGCGCGGCGAGCCCCGTCGAGCTTCTCGTGCAGGTGGCTGAAGGTGAGGTCGTGCTCAATGACGTGCTGGGTAGCTTCGAACTCCAGATCATGCTTGAGGACGTTCTCGGTCTGCCCGGAGGGATCCCCGGCGCGGGCGACGCAGGCACCCTCGCATCGGCGTGGGATGGGGACCGTTACGTGCTGGTGGAGTCTGCATCCGGGGGGAGGAGTCTCTTATGGGTCGCGGTGTGGTCTGACGAGGGGGCGCGGGATGGATTCGCCGAGGCTGTCTCTGCCCGTCCCCTGGAGTTTGGAGGCCCCGTGTCGGTAAACCGCCTTGAGATCGATGGCTATCCGGCCACGATGCTCCGGATTGGTGCCGGAAATCTCGATGTGAAGGTCGAGGTGCTGGACTCCGGGTCGTGATCAACGACATACACCGTGCGGCGTACGCCACGATCGAGATTCGTGCCGCCGCCGGCGACTACCCGGTCTTCGTAGGCCCCGGTCTTCTCTCGCGACTGCCTGTGGTCGTATCGACATATGCGCCCTCGGAGCGCCTAGCAGTTATCTCGGACGATCAGGTGGGTCCGATCCACGGTGCCGCTGCAGCTGAGGCGCTCGTCGAAGTCGGGCACGACGTGACCTTCCTCACGTTCCCTGAAGGCGAAGGCTCCAAGACCAGGAAGTCCTGGTCGATGCTCACGGACGAAATGCTCAATGCCGGGCTTGGGCGCGACTGTACCGTCGTCGCGGTGGGTGGCGGGGTTACGACGGATCTAGCGGGGTTTGTGGCTGCGACCTATTTGCGCGGCGTACCGGTCGTGCAGGTCCCGACCAGCACGCTCGCCATGATCGACGCGTCGGTTGGCGGGAAGACGGGCATCGACGTTCGGGCGGGAAAGAACCTGGTTGGCGCGTTCCACGCGCCGTGCGCCGTCATTGCGGATACCGCCCTTCTGACCACGCTCGACGCCCGGAACCGAGCTGAGGGGCTGGTTGAGGCAGTGAAGCACGGCGCGATCCTCTCGGAGGCCCACTTCGACATGATTGCCCACTCCGCCGAAGCACTCATCGGCGCCGATCCGGACACGAACGCGGCATGCGTGGCGGCTTCGGTTCGATTGAAGGCGGATGTTGTCGCACGGGACGAATTCGAGGGCGGTCTGCGCCAGGTGCTCAACTTCGGACATACGATTGGACACGCGATCGAAGCGGCTGCTGAATACGAGATCGGCCACGGTCGCGCGGTCGCGTTCGGCATGATCGCCGAAGCACGTATCGGCGAGCGGCTCGGCGTGACCGAGGTGGGAACGACCGACCGACTCATGGCGGCACTCATGTCCCTGACGGACGGAACGTCTCTCGATGTCGATCCGTCAGAGGCTTTACGTTTCCTGAAGGCTGACAAGAAGGTCCGGGCAGGACGCGCCCGGTATGTGCTTCTCCGGCGTATCGGGGAGGTCGCTCACGATGACGGCTGGGCGCATGACGTCGACGACGCGACAGCTCGGGTCGCTGTGACGGAAGTGCTGTCGGGTTGGTAGCAGCGGTCGAACCCGCAGGCGCCTTCCCGTATCTTATGCCTCGGAGTTGCCCTCACTGGAGGTGACATGACGCTCCACGAGCGTCTCCACGGCATGACGATCGGGTCGGCACTGGCGACCCGAGCGACGACGGATCCCATCGGCGTCTATCTCGTCTATGGCGGATCCACATTGACGTTCGCTGAGGTCGACGCGCAGGCCGAGGCGCTTGCTGCCTCTCTGGCCAACCTCGGAGTGGGCTCAGGTGATCGGGTAGCACTGATTCTGCCGGCTTGCCCGGAGTTCGCGGTGTCCGTCTTCGCCGCAGCGAAGCTGGGTGCGATGGTCGTGCCCTTGAACCCGTCGCTCCCCACCTCCGAGCTCCAGTACATGCTCAGGCACTCGGAGGCGGTATGCACGGTCACCATCGAACGGCATCGCGGAATTGACTATCTGGAGCTCTTCGAAGAGCTCATGCCCCAGCTGCCGGCGCTTAGAAATCTGGTGACCGTGGGTGAGGAGGATCTCTGGTATGACGATCGGATTTTCCAGTACGAAGACATGCTATCTGCGGGGTCGGGCCGAGATTTCTCTTCGACCACCCCGGATCCTGCTGATCGCTTCGCGCTTCTCTACACCTCGGGGACGAGTGGAAAACCGAAAGCGGTCGAACTGAGTCACGGGAATCTGCTGTGGGGTGGAGCGGCGACTGCCGGGGCGCTCGAGATGTCCGGCGATGACCGCGTCGTCGGGATATCGGCCCTCTTTCACGTATTCGGACTCGCATCTGGTCTACTCGGTGCCTTGGTATCGGGCAGCTCAATCGTACTGCAGGTTGAGGGCGGTGCGGCAGCGACGCTGGATACGGTGGAGGCCGTCGGTGCCACGGTGCACTTCGGGATCCCGACACTCTTCGTCCAGGAAGTCGCGGAGCTCGCGGAGCATCCGCGTGATCTGTCTTCTCTCCGACTTGTGGTCGTTGCAGGTGCGCCCGTAGGAGACGACTTGATCCAGAAGCTCGCGGAGGTCTTTAAAGTGCCGATCGTGGCTGGGTACTCGCTCACGGAGACGTCTTCGATCCTCAGTATCTCTCGCCCAAGTGATCCGGAGGACAAGAGGCGCTTCACCGTCGGCAGGCCGATCCCGGGGTCCGAGGTACGGATTGTTGATGCTTCGATCGAGGACGCCGGGGTGCTCCCCGAGGAAAGCGTCGGGGAAATTCGCGTTCGTGGGCCGGGTGTCATGGTCGGGTATTATCGGCAGCCCAGACAGACCGCGGAGGCATACGATGCCGACGGTTTTTTTCGAACTGGGGACCTCGGCCTGCTAGACGAGGAGGGCTTCCTTCATTTGGTGGGTCGCACCAAGGACGTTATCATCCGATCTGGCTTCAATGTGTATCCCCGGGAAGTCGAGGCTCACATCGGGTCTCATCCCGCCGTGCATGAGGTTGCGGCAGTCGGCATTGCCGATTCGCTCCTCGGTGAAGTCTTGTGTGCCTGCGTCGTCCCCGTCGAGGGTGCGATCGTCACGGATCAGGAAATAGTCGACTGGTGTCGAGAGACGCTTGCCGACGAAAAACTTCCAGACTTGGTCCGCTTCATTGACGAGTTGCCCCGGACGGACACGGGACAGGTACGACGGGCCGAACTCTCCCGATCCGCATTGGCGGAGGGACAGTCGGCCTGACGGGGCCGCCGCGTCCGTTGTGGACGCGCCCGAAAAGGCTTCCCCGACCTCGATCGCGATCCAGCGACGTGACGAGGTGGGGAGGTCTCGCGATTTGACAATTCAGTTTGCGAGTTAGACACCATGAATGCTCCGTACTCCAGAGCGCCCCACATGGGCGGCTCGGGCATGGCAGGCGCAGATTCACCGCATGCCGCCCTCCTCATTGACTTCGACAACGTCACGATGGGGATGCGCAGCGACCTCTCCAAAGAGATCAAGTCGCTGCTCGATTCCGATGTCATCAAGGGCAAGGTCAGCGTTCAGCGCGCCTATGCCGATTGGCGACGTTACCCCCAGTACATCGTTCCGCTCTCCGAAGCGTCGGTTGATCTGATCTTTGCTCCCGCGTACGGGAGCAATAAGAAGAATGCCACCGACATCCGGATGGCCATCGACGGCTTGGAACTGGTCTTCATCCGCCCTGAGATCGGGACCTACATCCTGTTGACCGGTGATTCCGACTTTTCGAGCCTCGTTCTGAAGCTGAAGGAGTATGGAAAGTACGTGATCGGTGTGGGGATTCAGGAATCGAGTTCCGACATCCTCGTCCAGAATTGTGACGAATACTATTCGTACACGAGTCTGACGGGTCTCAAGAAGACGACCGAGTTGGATCGAACGGCTCGGGACCCCTGGGTTCTCGTGAAAGATGCGGTCGCCAAGATGGTCCGCCGTGGCGACGTGATGCGGTCCGACCGTCTCAAGCAGGTCATGCAGGAACTCGATCCTAGTTTCGACGAGGGCGGGATCGGCTTCTCCAAATTCAGCAAGTTCCTTGCGGAGGCCTCATCTCGCGGCCTGATCGTCCTCAAGAAGATGGAGAACGGTCAGTACGAAATTTCGGCTGGGCAGGGACGTAGCGGACGACGCGACGAGGGCCGAAGCCGGTCCCGAAGAGGTCGTGGTGGACGCCGCGACCGCTCCGAGCGTGGGAGTACTGGTCGCGAAGGCGAGGCCACCGAGATTTTGAGCACTGAGACAGCGACTGACGGGGACTCCCTCGCGGCCGCATTCGAGGCGCTGCGCACGGCCCTGACCGACCTTCGCGAGGCCGGGCGCGAGCCGGTCCGGGACTCGGACGTGAAGCGGAAGATGCTCGAAGCAGATTCGGATTTTGACGAAACCGGGCTCGGTTTCCCAAAATTCAGCCGCTTCCTGGCTGAGGCCGAAGAGCGCGGAGCCGTCAGCCTGGTGCGCACCGAAGCTGGCAACCTCGACGTCTCGCTGGCCGAGGGGTACACACCTTCTTCGGGGACAGAGGAAGCAGATGACGCCGAAGCGGAAAATGCAGACGGCCGGGATACCAGCATCGATGCGGGCGAAGAGCGTGTAGACGCGGTGTCCGAAACGGCATCCATGGAGGAGCCGACAGTCGTCGAGGAGAAGCCATCGGACCGGGGATGGTTCGGTCTTCGATTCGGTCGCAGGAGTACGACGCGGCGACGCGGCGGTGAAGTTCCGGGTCTGTTCGAAGGCCAGGGCGTAAAGGCGACGAAAGCCTCCGGTACGTCGGAGCCGGAGCCGGTTCTGGAGCCGACCACGAGCCCCAGAGAAACCGCACTGTCTCAGGTCGAGACCCCGTCGCACACTGCCGGGACCACGGAGGTTCCTGCGCCTGAGCGCACCGAGCCGACTTCCCGGGACGGCGCTGCTGAGAAGTCCTCGGCGGACACCGATGGCGACTCGGTTCCCCAGGTGCCGGTTTCCGATCTCGCGCTTCCATCCGAAGCCGGTGCAATTGCACGCTACCTGAGTCATCGGTACAAGGGCGTCGGCGAGAAGACGGCGGAGAGTCTGGTCGAGGCTCTCGGTGCTGACCTATTCCGTACCATGCACGAAGACCCGGACGCGATCGCGAAGATCGTTCCCAAAAACAGAGCGGAGCAGGTCCTCGAGGCATGGCGAGCCGACTACGAGCGACGGGCTGCTTCTCACATGGGTCGAAGCGGTGGAGACAGTAGCGGCGGTGGACGCGGACGGTCGCGCGGACGAGGCCGGGGCTGACCCGACCCTCGTTCCCCGGCGGATCCGGCGCTGCAACCGAGGCCATCGGGGCGCTGGATGACCTGCGCCCGTTCGATTCCTGGCCGCTCGCGCGTGTTGCCGTCAAAGTCGCTCGCGGCCTCCTGGGCGTCCGTATGTGCACTGGAGCTGCGGCGTGCACTGGTGCTTGCATATTGTGACCGGTCCGAAGGGGCAGGCTGAAGCGGTTCTCCTCCGAGACCTATCCCCGATCGAGGGACTGGATACCATGAAGGCTCGCCGAGGTGGTCGTGCGCGCCTAGCGGCCGGGCCGGCTCGGCTGACTCAAATCTCACGTGTAGACGGTGCGCTCTGCGGACATCCTCTGGATCAGATGCCGCTCACACTGGTAGAAGACTAGGCTGCATTGGATCGGAATGTCGTGATGGCCCCACTCTTGGGCGTGTCGGCAGCGGCGGACTGGCCTCTCCGCTTCTATGTTGCTGGAGCTTCCGGCGTATCCGCGCCATCTGCCCGACCTTCCGACCCCGAGTCCGAATGAGCGACCCGACCTGGATCTCCGTGCTGCCACCCGTCCTCGCGATCCTCCTGGCGATCTGGACGAGACAGGTCTACCTGTCGCTCGCTGGCGGTCTCTGGTTTGCGTGGACGATCATCGCGGGGTGGAATCCACTGAGTGGGCTGGGCCACGCAATTGATGGAGCGGTGAACGTGTTCGGGGAGGCTGGAGACGCCCGGGTCATCATGTTCACGCTGGTGATCGGTGCTCTGATCGCGACCGTGGAAGCATCCGGTGGGGTGCGTGGCTTCGTGAACCTGCTCGAGAGGAACCGCTGGGTCGATTCGGCAAAGAAGTCTCAGTTGCTCGCCTGGGCGACCGGCATTCTGATCTTTATTGAGTCCAACATCACGGTGCTCGTGGCGGGATCTGTCTCTCGCCCGCTGTTCGACCGATACAAGTGCTCGCGTGAGAAGTTGGCGTACATCATCGACTCCACATCTGCGCCGATCTGCATCCTGATCCCGATGAACGCCTGGGGCGCCTATAACCTGGGTATCCTCGAGAGTCTCGGTGTCGAAAATGCGCTCGGTGTATTCCTCCAGTCGATCATGTACAACTTCTATGCGTTCGTCGCGGTCATCCTCGTGCTCGTCGTGATCCTGACGGGTCTAGACATCGGCCCGATGAAGAAGGCTGAGGAACGAACCAGGAGCGGGGAACTGCTCTGGCCCGACGCGACCCCGATGATCGATGAGGATGTTCTCTCTCCGCCCCCGCTGGAGGGAGTCGAGCCACGGGCGCGGAACATGTTCTTCCCGATCGCTGCGATGGTCCTGTTCATGCCGGTCGGCCTGTACCTGACGGGATCGAGTGCCGTAGCGAATCTCGGCGCCGACATGACGTTGCAGGCGATTCTTGCAGAGGGCTCGGGCTCGACCAGCGTCCTGTGGTCAGTGATGTTCGGTCTTGCTGTCGCGTGGGTCATGCTCAAGGCGCAGGGGATCTTCACCATCGAGCAACTCGTGAAGGTCGGTCTGAAAGGAGCGGGTGCGCTCGTCCCGCTGGCGCTGATACTCCTGCTTGCGCTCGCGCTCGGTGACGTGATCCAAGAGCTGGGGACTGGCCAGTACGTGGCCCAGGTGACCGCGGGCACGATGCCCAACTTCATCTACCTGCCCCTCGTATTTCTGGTCTCGGGTGGCATCGCCTTCTCCACCGGCACCAGCTGGGGGACCTTCGCGATCATGCTTCCGATCGCCGTTCCGGCCGCCGCGACCCTCGGATTGCCGCTTGCTCCCTTCGTAGCGGCCTCTCTTGCCGGTGGCATCTTCGGCGACCACTGCTCCCCCATTTCGGACACGACGATCATCTCGTCGATGGCGGCGGCGACGGATCACATCGACCACGTTCGAACTCAGTTGCCCTATGCGCTGACCGGCGGAGCCATCGCGACGATCTGCTTCGCGCTCCTGGGGGCAACGCTTTAGTCCTTCGGGGGTACTGACCTACACGTCAATTCTCGAAATTCAAAGCCTTTCCAGACGCCGCTGACGCCGTGAAGAGGGCGGGTCTGAGGATCTGTACGGAGTGTTACTTTGAACGTCACAGTTTGCATCAAGCGGGTACCGGACACGGAGGCTCGAATCCGCGTAGACGGGTCCGGCGCCGGCATTGACAAGACCGGTATCAAATACGATCTGAGCCCCTATGATGCGTTCGCCCTCGAGGCGGCGCTACAGCTGAAGGAGGCGACTGGCGAGGGTGAGGTCACACTCCTCACCCTGGGTGATTCCTCGTCGCAGGAGACGCTTCGTAAGGGACTCGCCATGGGTGCCGACCGGGCTCTGCTGCTGACGGGGGAGGTAACCCTCGATGGGCTCGCAACAGCGAAGACCCTGGCGGCCGAGCTCGAAGGCACGGAGGACGGTCTATTCCTCTTCGGCGTCAAGGCCGCGGACGACGACCAGCAGCAGGTGGGTCCGATGGTGGCGGCTCTGACCGGGCGGCCATGCGTGTCCGGAGTCTCCTCCTTCGAGGTCAACGGTAGCACGGCGACCTGCCACCGTGAGGTCGAGGGTGGAAGTGAGGTCGTCGAGGTTGATACACCCGCGGTCCTGTGCATGACAAAAGGGCCGAACGAGCCACGTCTGGCCGCCCTCAAGGGCATCATGGCCGCCAAGAAGAAGCCGCTCGAGGAGAAGCCAGCTGCGGAGAATGCCTCGCGTGTTCGTCTCGCCAGCATGTCCGAACCTCCGGCGCGGGCTACCGGTCGGATCGTGGGTGAGGGGGTCGATGCGGTTCCCGAACTGGTCCGACTGCTCAGAGAAGAAGCGAACGCCATCTGATCCGAGCGGGATCAGATCGGCCTTCCCCAAGAATGCACTCAGCGGAGTAGTGAATCACATGGCGAACATTCTCGCCTTTGCAGAGCAGAGAGACGGGCAGCTGGGATCGGCTGCTCGTGAAGTTGTATCGGTCGCTGCGCAGCTGGCCGAATCAACCGGTGGTGCGGCCCATGCCGTCGTACTCGGTGGCCCCGGGATTTCCTCGGTCGCGGCAGGTCTCAGCGCCTATGGTGCTGCAGCGATCTCGGTCGGGGAGCATGATGCCCTCGCCGACTACAATCCCGAATCATGGGTCGGACCGATCGTCGATCAGATCCGCTCCGGCGACTATGCTGCAGTGGTCTTTGCGGCCACAACACTCGGCAAGGACCTAGCACCCCGGGTGGCGGCGCACCTGGACGTCCCGCTCGCCTCTGATGTGACGGATGTGGAGTTGTCGGGTGGTACGGTGAAGGTGACGCGACCGGTATTCTCCGGGAAAGCGTTCGCAAATTTGGAGATTGACGCCACGCCCGCGCTGGTTTCGATCCGACCGAACGTCTTCCAAGCTACAGAGCAGGATGCCGCTGGTGAGGTCTCGACCTTCTCCCCCGACATCGATGTGTCCGCGCTGCGGGTGCGCGTGGTCGAGCGGAAGAGTGCGGCGGAAGGATCAGTCGACGTCTCCGAAGCCTCCGTGATCGTGTCCGGTGGACGTGGCATGAAGGACCCGGAAAACTGGGGTCTGCTCGAGGGCCTGCGGGAAGCGCTTGGTTCAGACGCGGCCCTCGGTGCGTCACGAGCCGTAGTCGACGCTGGCTGGCGTCCGCATGGTGAGCAGGTGGGACAGACAGGGAAGACGGTGGCACCGAAGCTTTACATCGCGGTAGGTATCTCGGGTGCGGTGCAGCACCTGGCCGGCATGCGCACAGCACAGACCATCGTGGCGATCAATCGCGACGGGGATGCGCCGATTTTCGGCGTGGCGGATTACGGCATCGTCGGCGATCTGTTCGACGTGGTGCCACGCCTGACGGAAGAGATCGGCGCGCTCAAAGCCGGCGACTAGGCGGTGGGGCGGCCCCCCAGGACCGGAATCGGATCCACGGGCCGCCCCCAGCGCCAGACTTCGAGGTGCAGGTGGGGCGCCGTGACGCTTCCGCTCGCGCCGCTGGCGCCGATGGGGTCACCTGCGCCTACACGCTCGCCCGCGCGCACGTCGATCGCGGACAGGTGAGCGTAGATCGACATCAGCCCATGGATGTGGTCGATCCAGATCACGTTACCGAAGCCACTCATCGTGCCGGCGAAGCGAATGGTCCCGCCCGCGATGGCATGTACGCGTGTGCCCGTGGGTACATCCAGATCTACGCCCCGATGCACGTCCGGTCGCAGTCCGAGGAACCGGAGGCCAAATCCGGAGGTCATGGGAGCTTCGACCGGCCAGCGCGGGAGGTGGCAGGCGGAGAGCGTCAGGCCGAGCAGGCCGATAGTGACCGCTGCCCAACGCCGCCGCCCTTGAGTCACGTGACGCTGGCCTCGAGCGAGGCTGGCCCCGTATCGAGCAGCATGACCGAGACCTGGTCACCGATTTCCACGCTGTCCCGTTGAGGGGGGATGATGGCAAGGCCGTCAGCGAGCGCGAGGCCGCGCACGAGTCCCGATAGCTGAGGGCCCGTCAGTCGCACCTCCGCGCCCCCTTCACCTTGAGTAACGGAGACTCGCTGAAAATAGGTGAGGTCCGCCGGCGTCGACATCCGCTCCGCTGCGGTGCACGTCACCGTTCGGCGATAAACCCGTTGGTGTCCGGCCAGGCGCAGTAGGTAGGGGCGAACGAAGACCTCGAAGGTGACGAAGGCCGATGACGGATTACCAGGCAGGCCGAAGACGGCCTGCCGTCGGTCTTCGTGGTGGAGCCACCCGAACGACACGGGACTACCGGGACGCATGCGGACTCTCCAGAAGTCCAGTTCGAGACCGGCATCATCGAGTACGCGTTTTACAAGGTCGGCTTCGCCCATCGAAGCGCCGCCGATCGTGACCAGCACGTCAGCTCCGGCGCTCGCGGCGATTCGACGTGCGAGATCATCTCGGTCGTCCAGGGCGATGCCCAGATCGCGCGGATCAGCCCCGATCGCCTGTGCCATCGCGGCCAGCATGGTCCCGTTCGACTCCGGGACACCGAGGCCTTGGACGACGTCGTCGTAGCGGTCGGGTCGGCGAAGTTCATCCCCCGTCGGAAGGATACCGATGCTTGGGGCTCGGTGTACGTCGACTCGCTGGAGCCCGGTCGCGGCCAGCACGCCAATCGTTCCGGGGGTGATCGAGTGACCCGGTTGGAAGAGTGTCGCCCCTTCGGTCATATCCTGGCCGGCCGCCCGCACGTGGCGTCCTGCATCCTGATCGGAAACGATCTGCACACGTCCCTTTTCGGACTCTCGGTCCGTGTGCTCAACTCGCACGACGGAGTCGGCGCCGGCCGGGACGGGCGCACCGGTCATGATGCGGATTGCGGAACCAGACTCGAGGATGCGGCCCGCGTCTCCCCCCGCACGGACGACACCTGTGACGGGCAGTGTGACCGGGACATCCGGTGTGGCCCCTGTGATGTCGCTGGCACGAACGGCGTAACCGTCCATGGCGCTGTTGTCCCACGGAGGAAGCGTTGCGCCGGCTAGAACCGAAGTTGCGATCGAACGTCCGACCGCGTCGGATAGCGCGACACTCTCGACCGAGAGAGGGGTGGCTGCCGAGAGGATACGCTGCTGAGCTTCACGCACCGGGAGCCAGTCGGCTTCCCGCCGCTCATGGTCGAACCCGCGCTGGGGGGTGTCGGTCACGCGAACAGCGTGGTCACCAGCGCCAGAGCAGCGCTAGACTGAAGCCGGTACCCCTGAGCCACTCTCCGTCTTCCACCTCGCCGAACGCACGGTCCGGATCACTGAACCCTGGCGGCGTATCGACCTTCCAGAGCGAGAAGAGTCCGTCTGCTCGCAGCGCCAGCTGGTCTGTCATGAACCAGCGTGTCCCGAGCCCGAGGTTCCCGTAGAAGCTCGATCCGAAGCTGAAGACGTCCTCGGCCAGAAGGGTCTGATCCAGGGTATCGTCGCCCCCTGCACTGAATACGACACCTCCGCCCATGGTGAGGAACGGACTCAGACGTTTCCACATGCGGCGACCGGCAAAGCTGAAGCGGATCCGGGCGTCGATCGTCGTCAGCAGTTCATCCGTTAGGCCGATCACACGGTTCGCTTCGATCTGACTCGGGTCGATGACATTTCGCTCCGAATCGATGAAGCTGATCGAACCCTCCAGACCGAGCGGGCCGGAGAGCTCGACACCATACCTGGCACCGAACATCGGACCGCCCGATGGGGCGTACCCGAATCGCCCTGTTCCCACGCTATATCTGCCACCGAAGATGCCGGCTTCCTGTCTGCGCTCGAGGTACTCGAAGGGCGACGGAATTGTCTGAGCCGCTCCAAAAGCCGGAAGCCCCATCCATGCGAATACGGCGGCTGCCGCGAACCTGTTGAACGATGATCCCATCAAAGGGACTCGACTCCTCACGGGAATTGTGATTGACCCACTTTCGTGGTTCGGACACATTCGATGTGCCATGCGCACGAGGCGCCTCGTGCGCCCGTTGTAACACCTTCTGTACCGGATCGTTTCAGACTCTATGCGTCTTCGATGTGCGGTCCTCTGCCACCCGTTGCTGCTGGCCGGAGGCATCCTCGCAGCCTCGGCTGCATCGGGCTCGTCGCAGGACGTAGTGACCGTTCTGGTTGAGGAAAACTTCCGAAGCGAGCCGAATGGTGTCGTGCTAGCCCGAATAGGGGAAGGGGCTCCGTTTCGTTTGCTGTCGACTGAGGGGAACTGGACCGAGGTCGAGGTGGAGGGTTGGGTCTGGTTGCGATCTCTCCAGGGCAGTGAAGACACGGCGTTCGATCTCGTCGTGAGTCAGGAGGGGGGCGAGAATCTTCGGTCGGGACCGTCTGGTTCGATTCTGGGCGTGCTCGAGGAGGGCACCCTTCTCGAAGAGCTCGGACGGGACCCGGCGTGGGCGCGTGTGTCTCGAGTGGGGTGGATCTGGACGGCTTCGCTCTC
>Ga0209631_10000347_pt1 | contig 61750 bp, 48 predicted proteins | sample COG_08_FD_184752 | JGI IMG/M metagenome (GOLD analysis project Ga0209631, IMG submission 184752) | Pelagic Microbial community sample from North Sea - COGITO 998_met_08 (SPAdes) (version 2) | ecosystem: Environmental > Aquatic > Marine > Neritic zone/Coastal water | place: Helgoland, sampling... | reverse complement strand
CTGCAACGTGGTCGCGACACTCCCGGGTCGGAGCGAGCGCCGTGTCTTCGTGAGCGGTCACTACGACACCGTAGCGCGCGTGGAGGCGAGTGACCCGGCCGCGGGTGGCAGTGGCGGCGGTTTCGACTGGTCTCGATTCGACAATCCGGCGCCGGGCGCGAACGATGACGGCAGCGGCACGGTTCTCACGATGGAAGTGGCACGCGTCCTGTCGCAAAGCGGCATCGAGTTCGACGCCACGCTCGTCTTCGTGGCCTTCGTGGCCGAGGAAGAAGGGCTCGTCGGGGCCAGCCTCATGGCCGCGAAAGCGGAACGTGAAGGCTGGGTGATCGACGCGATGTTCAACAACGACATCATCGGCAACTCGCTAGGCGGCAACGGGATCCTCGACAGCCGCACCCTTCGGGTCTTCAGTGAGGACCCAATGGATTCCCCCTCTCGTCAGCTCGCGCGTTTCATTCGTAGGCAGGGTACTGCATACATGCCGGGGCACGAGATTCGACTCATTGCACGCGAGGACCGCTTCGGTCGCGGGGGCGACCACACGGCATTCAACCGAAGAGGCTTTCCCGGGGTGCGATTCAGCGAGTCACGTGAGAACTACTCCCGGCAGCACACGGCCGCCGACACCCTCGGCGGTGTCGACTTCGATTATCTGGCCAGGAACACACGCGTGAACGCGGCCGGTGTAGCCACCATCGCGGCTGCCCCCGCTGCGCCGAAAGTTGACGGCCCACGAGGCCCGATGCTCAGTCGTGGCGAGACAGGGTACCACGCCGACATGAGCTGGCAGCGCTCACTCGGGGCCACCGCGTACCGCGTGGTCTGGCGGGAAGCATGGACCCCGGACTGGCAGCATGAAGTCATCGTCGGGAATGTCGATCGTATGGTCCTCGAGAATATCTCGATCGACGATTATGTGTTCGGAGTCGCGGCAGTCGGACCGGACGGCCACGAAAGCGTAGTGTCCGCGTACGTTCGACCACCGCGGGCCCGCAGCGATATCCGAGAGGTCGGCCCGGGGAGGTAGGGCGCTCTCGCTGGTCAGAGCCGACGGGGCCTGGCTCGGCTAGCGGACCAGCCCCGCCACCCGCAGCTCAACCGCTTCGATCAGCTCGGGGTCTCCCGCGGCTCGCGCCCGGGAGATCGCCTCGATCGCCGTCGCCCCGGCCTCGCCGATCGATCCGCTGAGTGCCTGCGCCATCGCGAGAACCGTAAGGGCACGAGCGTCCTGACGATTCGACATCAGGACCCCTTGCTGCGCGATAATCAGTGCCGACTGGGCATCAGATCTTTGAACGAAGATCTCGGCCAGTCCGACAAGAGACCCAAGGTGATCCGCACGATACTGGAGTGATTCCTGGAAATGATATGTGGCGACGTCGAGATCACCCGACGCGAACGCCGCGTCGCCATGGCCGAACTCAAGCTCGGCCATGTACGCCATGTCCTCAGCCTCGTGCTGCCACGCTTGAGCCCGGATGAGTTCAGTCCGATCCGACTCGTTCTTCGGCAGAACCTGGAGAATCAGGTCGGCCATCTCGTCATCCGAGTTCGAGCCGTACACGACACGCTTGGGCGGATCGACAGGCTGGTGCGGATTCCCCGCCGAATTGTCGAACGAGAACTCTTTCAGAATGGTCGTGCCGGCAGGTAGTGAGATCGGCTCTGCGAAGCGGTAGTCATCCTGCCAGTTGAAGTCCCAGTCCGGGATATGGATCAACGGGATCTCTCGACCGTTCGGCAACAGCGCCGTGGCACGCAGATCCTTCCCGAGATAATGTGCGTGCGGGTAGACGCTGAGTACGTCGACATCGACAGGGAGCGTAAAGCTATTCGAGACCGCGTACTCCGAAGCGCCGGCCGGGATGTCGATCTGGAGTGAACTCACGACCAGAATCGCAGGGTGTCGGGTCGGCGGCTCGTCCGCGAAGTGGAACTCGACCTGGGCGGTGACGTTCTGCGGCTCACCCGAGGTACGTAGGTGCAGTTGAACCACTAGATCAGTCCCGGGCTCCAGACGCCATGCCATGCCATCCAGAGGCGGCAGTCGCCTCTTGCCTGGTGTCCAGCCGATGAAGTGCCCATCCGGATTCGAGGCATTGCTCGTGAGTTCCATGCCGTCGAAACCCGGGTCTGGATCCTGGAGATCGAGCTGCCTGGACGACTCGGTCTGGTCGACCATCATTCGAGCGTGGTGCACGGCCGTGCGATTGCCCGGGCGAAGCTCCACGTACTCAACCCATCGGGTCTCCTGGACGGGGATCCTCACCACCACGTTCCGATAGACGTCGTAGCCTTCAGCTGCGAGCGGGTAGGCGGGTAGCGAGACCACAAGATCGGGCTCCCCCGGGCGCCATGCATCCTGCTCGGAGGTCACCAGCGCCCCCAGGGCCTGTTCGCCCAGCAGCGTGCCGTCTTCGACCCAGGCCCGAAAGAGTTCGACGTCCCGATCGGTCAGGATACGTTCGGCAGCGAAGGTCCCATGTGCACTTTCGGGCAGCCACGGTGGCATGCGCCGTGAAGCTGTCGCGCGAACGATCCGGTCCGCACGCTCGACCGCATCTTCATAGGTTAAAAGTGTAAACGGTCCCGAGGGATCTTCGCCGTGGCAGTCAAGGCACTCGCGCGCGATGACCGGCGCGATGTCAGCTGCCCATGTCACCTCCTCCGGGATCGGTACGTCGCCGTCAGGCCGACCGCGAGCTTCGACGAGGGCGCCACCAAGCGCAGCGAGTAAGGCGAGCGCGATGAGCGGGGTCGCGAATCGCCGTCCTGATGGCTCTGGTCTGGAATTCAAGCCCGTCATATTCCTTCCTGAGCGAGGCGGATCTCCCCGCCCCCGTCACATTCTCCTAGCTTCGTTCATTATACGGGCAAACGCGGAATCAGTCGCGTCCGCCGCCAGAAGATACCGACTGAAGGGATACCGATGCGAAGAAGCCTGCTGGTCATCGCCGCGACTGTGTGTGTCGCGGGATGTCACACGTTCCACCCGACGTCCGTCGCCGACTTGACTCCGGGCGAAGACATCCGGGCACGCATCACCGGTGCATTTTCCGACTCACTGAGCACCATTCTGGGTGGAGACACCCGCATCGTGGAGGGGTCGTACGTCGAGTCCACGAGATCGTCTGTGTTTATCGACATTCCGGTGTCCTCAGCTTACCGGGGCATGCGACTCCAGACATTGAGCCAGCGCGTCGAGGTACCCACGACCGCCTTCCTGGAATTGGAGCGTAAACAGCGCTCCCGAGCGCGAACCGGCTTAGCTCTCGGAGCAGCCGTTACGGCCAGTATCGCGATCATCATATCCCAGCTCAGCGGAGACACCGGGGGCGGTGTGCCACCGGGTGGTGGTGGTCCGGTGGACGCTGTAGTCAACACCCCGTCCGTGAGCCTGGGCAACCTGCTCGCATGGGTATGGTCCCGTTGAAGGCGCTGTTATTTTCTTATGGATCCGGCGTACATGGGTTCAGTCCGATATAACAGGGACACACCCGGCAGCGGGTGGTGGTGGTGGTGGTGGTGAGGTCCGGTGCATGAGCGCCGCGACCCAGGACGGGTTTCTAGCGCGGGAATGTGGAAAAAATGCCAGTTAACCTGATTCGTCGGGTCGTGATGCTGAGCGTGCTGGTTGCGGTCGGCGCAGCCTGCTCTTCGAGCGAGATCACGCTCGGCGGTCCACTCGACGTTTCCATTGGGTCGAATGCTCCCGTGAGAGCGTCTGACAGCCTCACTTTGACCTACACCATTATCGGCCAGAGCCTAGTGGGAATGGAGATCCAATGGGGTGACAGCCGGACCGATTCCGTCTCCTTTCTCGGCGCACAAAGCGCGGGAGGGAGCGAGTCGCACCTCTACGATTCGGCGGGCACATACATCATCCAAGCCACTGTCATCGACCAGCTCCAAGGGTCCGCTTCAGCCGAACTCTCGGTTACAATCAACCCGTGATCGAACTCCTCGGATCTTGCTTACACCGGTCGGGAACTTTTTTGATTTCAACGGAGGTAGACAATTCCGCCTCCCCTCGTTCGCTTTATTGGCTCGATTCGAGAGTCGAACGCGCGACAGTGAGCATCTCTCAGTCCCCAAAAAAGGTAGAAGGAATGAATAGGTTCGTTACAGCCATGGGCAGATTGGCCGCCGTAATGACGGTGGCCTCTGTTCTGGTGGCGACCCCCGTCGCGGCCCAGACCGGTACGGTCACGGGCGCGATTACGGACGCCTCCAACGGCGCGGGCATCCAGTCCGTTCAGGTTTATCTGGTAGACACCGGACTCGGAACGCTGACCAACGCGTCAGGCCGGTTCCTCATTCTGAATGTCCCCGCGGGCAGCTACACGCTGCGCGCAGAGCGTCTCGGTTACGCGACGCAGGACATTCAAGTCAGCGTGTCAGCCGGCGGAACCGTCGCGCAGGACTTCCTGCTCGAGGGTGAGGCTCTCGGCCTCGATGAGCTCGTTGTGACGGGTACGGCCGGTGCCGCCCGTCGTCGCGAGATCGGTAATACGATCGCCTCGGTCTCCGTGGCGGACATCGCGGAGCCCCCGGCAAACGTCGACGCCCTTCTTCAGGGCCGAGTTGCCGGAATGACGGTCTTCAACGCTTCCGGTAACGCAGGTTCCGGAGCGCGAATCCGACTCCGCGGAAACGTCTCAGTGGCACAAAGCAACCAGCCACTGATCTATGTCGACGGTATCCGGATTCGCTCGACATCCTTCGACAAGAACGTACCACCGACGGGGTATCCGGGTCGCTCGGGTAACGACGTCGCGAGTCCGCTGAACAGCATCAACCCAGCCGATATCGATCGGATCGAGGTCATTAAGGGTGCTGCGGCAACAACGCTGTATGGTACGGAGGCTGCGGCCGGCGTGATTCAGATCTTCACGAAGCGCGGTCACACCGGCGCCCCTCAGTGGGTAGCCTCGATTGAGCAGGGTGTTTCGCAGATGAATCCGTTCGGGATCGACAACGCGGTCCGTGATGACGTGAGTGCAGCCGGCGGCACGCCGGAGTACATGTTCATCGACCCATGGCTCCGCAGCGCCTGGCAGCAGCGCTACTCGCTGTCCGTTTCTGGTGGTGGCGATGACCTCCAGTACTTCGTCTCTGGCTCGATGGAGGACGACGAAGGCGTGCTCCCGAACGATGCTGAGCAAAAAGCGACGATTCGTGGAAACTTCACGTTCTCCCCGGCGGAGAACCTCCAGCTGCAGTGGAACACGTCGTTCATGAATGACGCGTTCACGAACACCGCAGCCGGGAATAACGCGCACGGCCTGACACTCAACGTCTTCCGTCGCACCGCGAACTACTTTGGTAACGAGGAAAAATCGAATCTCGACAAGCTACTCGGTCAGACGATTTCGACTCAGATCGATCAGCTGATCACCGGTGGTACCGCGACGTATACTCCGTTCGCGAATTTCACGAACCGGCTCAACATCGGGTACGACCTCGCCCAGCAGAACAACAGGAACCTGCGTCCATTCGGGTTCGTCCGGGCGCAGGATGGCATCCTGTCCGACGGACGCTCCGAGTTCGAGACGCTGACGTTGGATTACGTCGGCACACTCAGCTTCGGTCTCGGCGAAAGCATTAACTCCTCGCTTTCGTTCGGTGGTCAGTCCATCACGGAAGAGATTCAGCGCACGACCGCCTACGCCGAAGATTTCCCCGGCCCTGGTGACCCGACCGTCTCCACCGGTGGTACGCGACTCGGCTTCGAGCAGCGCCAGCGTGTGGTCAATGCCGGCTTCTTCGTGCAAAACGTGCTAGACCTGAGCAACAAGTACTTCCTTACCGCCGGGTTCCGCGTCGACGGGAACTCAGCCTTCGGTAGCGACTTCGGCCTCCAGTTCTACCCAAAGCTCTCCGCTGCCTGGGTAGTGTCCGATGAGGATTTCTGGGGTGACAAGGGTCAGCTGAAGCTGCGCGCAGCGTGGGGTCAGTCAGGTCGTGCCCCCGGTGCGTTCGACGCTGTGCAGACGTATCAGGGTGTAGGCTGGGGCAACTCGCCTGCCTTCTACCCCGGCGTTCTCGGTAACCCGGACCTCGGTCCGGAACGGACCGCTGAGCTCGAATTCGGGTTCGACGGAAGCTTCTTCTCCGATCGTGTGCAGGTGGACTTCACCTACTACGACCAGAAGACGACGGACGCGCTGTTCGCAGTGCGCCAGGCGGCTTCGATCGGCTTCGGCTCCTCGCAGTTGGAGAACGTTGGCGAGATTGGCAACAAGGGTATGGAGCTCACGCTCAACACGGTCGTCTTTGAGGGCGACGTTTGGGCATGGGATCTTGGAGGCTCGTACTCTTCCAACAACTCCACAGTCGGTCTTCCGGAAGATGTTCCTGAGTTCTCGACAGGCGGTGGCTGGATTATTGATGGCCAGCCGGCCCCGGTCATGTATGGCGAGTGCGTGACAAACCCCGATGCGATCGCAGAGCCGGTCATCCAAGACGACTGCGTCATCGGCCCGAACTCACCGACAGACATTTTTGCCCTGAACACCTCCTTGACGCTCCCAGGTGGGCTGCGCCTTAGCGCCCGCGGTGAGTATCAGGGTGGCCATTTCGTGCGCGCCGGCGTCGCTCACAATGCTGTGCGTCGCTCGGTCGTATGGGCAGGCTGCAATGAGGTTTACAACATCGCAGGTGCGGCACCGCTCCGTAGCACATCCCCGGGTCGGGCCAACCTTACCGCGCTTCAGCGCGCGAAATGTGATCCTGGTCTGAGTGATCCAGATCACTGGACCGAGAAAGCGGACTTCTTCAAGATCCGCGACATCACGCTGCAGGCTCCTCTTCCGGAGTCATTGGTCCCCGGCGCGTCAGGCGCCACGCTCACGTTCTCCGGCCGGAACATGTTCCGCTGGACGAACAGCGAGTGGACCCACTTCGACCCAGAGATGGGTGGAAACAACGACAACAACCCGATCAGCCGTAACGGTGCTAGCTCGGGAGCCTTCCTGGTCACATCGATCAGTGAACACATCCCGGCGCCTGCGACCTATACCGTCGCGCTTCGCGTCGTATTCTAGGAGCTAAAACAATGACTCGAATCAACTTGAAGGGTGTGAAGCAGCTCACCCGATTCATGTCGCTGGGGCTTCTGGTGGCGGCCGCGTCTTGTGACACGGAAGTCATCAACCCGGGCCCAATCGACGCTCGATTCCTTGACGACCCCAATGCGCAGGCTGCGCTGGCGAACGGTGCCGGTCGCGCGCTCAGTGAAGCACTGAACTGGACCGCCTACACCAGCGCTGCCATTGCCCGTGAGGTTCACCCCTCCGGATCAACCGGCAGCTTCGGCATCACGCCGGAGCAACAGCGCGGCGAACTACTTTGGGACCAGGTTGGCACTCAGTGGTCGACCGCACATCGGGCTCGCTTCCTTGCGGACGAGACCATCTCCCGAATTCAGTCGTACGAGCCGGCGGATCAGGACCAGGGTGTCCTGGCGAGGGCGTTCCTGTACGCGGGATACACCAGCCGTCTGCTCGGTGAGCAGATGTGCCAAGCCGTGTACGATGGTGGTGCTGCCGAGGGGAACTCGAGCAGCCATCTGACCAACGCGATCTCGTACTTCGATCAGGCAGCAGCACTCGGCTCCGGAGACGTCGCTACCGCGGCCGTCGCCGGTCGTGCCAGTGCCCATTTGATGGCGGGTAACTGGGCTGCCGCAGTAGCGGACGCATCGAGCGTCCCTGCGGGCTTCAGCTACGATGCCGAGTACTTTGACATCGGTGACGACACGCAGTCGAATCGTATCTTTGTCGCCGCGAAGGCAACACCGTACAAGGCTCACTCACAGCTCTACACCTGGATCGAGCAGTACAACCCGGAGACGGGTGGTGTTGCGGACGCCGATCCACGCGTCTCTTGGCGTATTTCAGGTGAGAACGGCGATGCCGCGTCGGCATGCTGCGGCGTGATTCCTTGGAACCCGCAGACGAAGTACACCAACGACGATTCGCCGATCGAGCTCTCGAGCTATGAGGAGATGCAGTTGATCCTCGCCGAGAACGAGATCATGAACAACAGCGACATCGCCGCGGGTATGGCCATCATCAACATGCTGCGCACTGCGGCCGGTGTGACCACAGAAGCAGTACCGGGAACCCAGGCGGAAGCCATGACGCTGCTCAAGCGTGAGCATGCGATTGAGATGTGGCTTGAGGGCCGTCGCCTCCCGGCAATGCGTCGCTGGCACCAGTCCAGCACGCCTGGTGACCTGCAGCCGCTTGAGCAGGTAAGTGGTGATGAGGGAAGCGGGTCTCACCTGATCACCCGTGATCTGTGCTTCCCAATCCCCGAGGGAGAGGTGGACACAAACCCGAACATCACGGCTTCGGATGTGATCACGATCAGCGAAAGCTGATGAACAACGCTCTCTGACGAGAGCATGAAGGACCCGCCGGGGTCGGCGCTATGCGCCGGCCCCGGCTTCTTTATACCCAGGAGAATGCCAGTCTCGACCATGGCCATCACTGCCTGGCCCCAGGTCGAGTAGACCTTCGCAGTTGCTCCACACCCACGGTTACCGATATTTCGCTGGCCTTCGCCCCACTAGGAGAATTCCATGGACCGCAAACCACATCGGGCTTGTCGCGGCGCGTGCATGGCGGCCATCGCCCTGATCAGCTTCGTCTCTACGGCATCGGCTCAGAACCCCGTTCACATCCACATCGGCCATGCCACAGACGCGTTTCGCGGGACACCCGACGGAATGGGGCTTCTGCCGACAGCCTTGGCTGAGGCAGAGGTCGCCCATCAGCATGCGACCCTGGCCAGCCGTGATCTGTCCAGCCTCGAAGGCATACAGCGCCATATGGCCCATGTAATCCACGCCCTGGACCCCTCCAGGGCCGAGGATGGGCCGGGTCTTGGGTACGGCATGATCCCGGCGGCTGACAGAGCCGCACGGCACACGGGTTTCGCAGCCGCCTCGGAAGGAGCCTCCGATGCCGTGAAGACACACGCCACGCATGTCGCAACCGCCGCGCGCAGCGCCATGACTCACGCAGAACAGGCGATCGAGCGGGCTGAAGCAATCCGGGCCGCGGAACGTGCTGAGGACGCCGCAGAGATTCTCGCAGAGCTTACGGCACTGACCGACGCGATCCTGAACGGCACGGATACGGATGGAAACGGACGTATCGGCTGGCAAGAAGGTGAGGGCGGGCTCGCCCAGGCGACCCGTCACATGGGCCTGATCAAGCAGGCCGAAGGAATCGGTGGCTGATCTCGTGAGGCCCCCTATCGTCAGTACTGCCGCGGTTCTGCTCGTGTCCGCGGCCTTACCAGGGCACATCCATGCTCAAGACCCGGACTCCGTTCGGATCGCCGCAGACAGCATGATGCTACCCGCAGATACGTTCGACATGGGTACGCTCGGGCTCGATTCTCCCGGCACTGACGTCGACCGGGCGGCCTCGGCCATGCCGCCGGAGGTGCGCATTCACCTCGGGCACGTCACCGAAGGCTTCACGGACACCCCTCTCGGAATGAGCCTCCTCAAGACAGCGATGATCGAGGGTGAGATCGCGGCAGCCTGGGTGCGGCTTGCAGGAGTCGATACGCTGGATCTTGCTCGCATGCATCGCGCGATGCAGAACGTCCTCCACGCCATCGACCCCGTCGAGGTGCCCTCGGGCGCCGGGATGGGCTTCGGCTTCCGGCGTGCCTCTGAGGCGGTCGGAATGCACACCGAGTTGGCGATGACCGCGGTGACGGGCAGTGTGGCACCCGCACTGGCCTTCCACGGCCCGTTCGTCACACGAGCCGCTCAGGCTGCACAGGCCCGTGCTGACGACGCCGTGGCCCTTGCGCTCCAGGTCCTGGCGACGCAGGACGTGAGGTCGGCCTTAAGGCTCGTAGACCAGCTGGCTGAGACCGTCCGTGTCATGATGTACGGTGAAGACGGAGACCGGGACGGCCGAATCGGGCAGACCGAGAGCGAAGTCGGCCTGGCTCAGGCCGTGTATCATCTCTCGCTGGTCTATCGCGTGAGCGGGATCGAGATGTCGACCGTGCGCCCGGACGACCTCATCGACTCCTTAGGGCTCGATTCGCTGGGCCATCAGCCGGACTCGATTCGCTTCAGGCGACGGCGCGGGATGTAGGCCCTACTCGCAGCTCACACAGTTGTTGTTGTTCTCCGAACCAAGGCTCTCGAGCAATTCGATCGTCTCCGGGAACGGCGAGATACGCTGCACAGGCCCGTTCGCCATGTCAGCCGTCGTGTGCCCACGCCGACTCAGGACTGTCGCGTCTGCACCGTGGTCCACCAGGTACACGATGACCTCGTTGTCGCCACGTGACGCGGCCCAGTGAAGCGGTGAGAATCCATTCGCATCACGCGCATTGACGTCCGCACCCAACTCTTCGACAAGGTATTGAACCGCCGGGAGCCAGGCGCCCGGTGCATGTCGATGGGACACCCCAGCGAAGCCAGTCCCGTAGGCATGACCGGTAGCCGCATGGACCGGATACACGTCCGGACCGCCAACAGGAACAGGCTGAAGGCCCGACGGGTCAGTCGCAGCACCCGGAGGAGCGAACGCGAACCGTCGTGACGGTGCCTTCATGGTCGGTACGGCCGGGTCCGCACCGGCGTCGATCAGCATCCGCATGGCCGGTAGATCGAGCGCGTACGCAGCCCGCCAGAATGGCGTAGCCCCGCGCGTGTCCACGTCCAGCTGGCTGAACGTGTACTCCATGAACCATAGGTGCTTCGACAACCGCACGTTCGGATCAGCACCCGCATCCAGCATCGCACGCATCACATCGAGGTGGGTCGCCTCCTGCTGCTGGTATGCCTGCTGCTGAGGATACCGGGCCTTGGGCGCCCAGTATGTGTTGATGGCCGCATACAGCGGCGTGAGGTTGGCGTGGCTTGGCACGTTGGGATCAGCACCCCGGCCAAGGAGGGCAACCGCGAGGTCGTAGTGACCGTTCACGACCGCCATCAAGATCGGGCTGGTGAGATCACCGGCTGTCTGCTGATCGATGTCTGCGCCACCGTCCAGTAAGGCGAAGACCGTCTCGGATTCCCCTTCCCTCACAGCATGGTGAAGCGCCGTGAGGCCACCCTGCCGGTACACGAGATCTGTGTACGAATTGCTGTACTCGTCTCCCCGCTGGCCTGTCGAGCTGATCGCCACCTCTCCGAGATCGGGATCGGGTGAGGGTTCGTCGCGCCTCTGGACGCTACCAGCGTCTGCAGCGTTGACCCGAGCAGAATTGGCGGCACGTACCGCCGCCTGCACCTCGGCAGGCGAGGGCTGCCACGACGTACCCGGGGGTTGGTCACCACGGAAGGCCGCCAAGACCTCGTCCCGTACCTGACCAGCCGCGCGATCTTCGGCAGAGATCCGAGGAATATCGACGACGTAGCTGGTCATAGTCACGTCAGCACCGGCATCGATAAGTACTCGAACGACATCCGTGCGGCCCGCCGAAGCAGCGAACATCAGCGCGGTCTGTCCCCGCCTCATCTCGGCAGCGTTCACGTCCGCCCCAGCCGCGGCGAGCGCCTCGACGACCGCGACATTGCCCGATGCAGCACCGAAGTGCATGGCAGTGACCTCTCCGGTCGCCGTGATCGCATCTACGTCCGCACCCGAATCGACCAACACCGACACGACAGCACCTCGGCCGGCTCGACTGGCAACGTGCAGTGGGGTGTAGTCGCCCAGTCTGGTGACCGCACTCACATTGGCACCCGCGTACAGCAACATTTCAGCGAGCTCGGCATTGCCGTTCTCAGACGCCCAGTGGAGCGCAGTCATCCCATCGCCTTGCGCCGCATTCACGTCTTCGCCGGAACGAAGAAGCTCACGCACGTAGTCGACATCTCCCCGCATCGCTGCGTCCGCAACCGGTGACTCGGCCACCACGCCGGCCCAGAGAAGCAGGGTAAAACCAAGGGCCAGCGGTGCGTTCGCCCGGAGCCGGAGACCTGAGGTGTGGGTCGATCGTCCCATGGCTGTTCTCCTAACCCTGAGCGGGAGCCGTCGACATCGGCATCGTGAGCGACATGTCTGCCGTGCTGTCGCCCAGGCTGTCCATGCTCGTGTGCCCGAGCGCATGCATGAAGCTGAGCATGGCATTCGCCATCGGCGTTCCATCAGGGGCCTTGAGGTGCATGTTGCCCTCCAGACCTCCGTTGGCGCCGCCAAGCGCGATCAACGGTGCACGGCGGTGGTTATGCAGGTTCCCGTCTGCCATCGGCGAGCCGTAGATGATCATCGTCTTGTCGAGCAGGTGCGAGTCACCCTCCTGGATCGCCGATAGCTTTTCCAAGAAGTACGGCAGCATGCTGACGTGATACTTGTTGATCAGGTGAAAGTCGAGAATCGCTTCCTCTCGACCGCCATGGTGCGATGCGGGATGGAACGGCTTGTCTGTGCCGCTCTCGGGGAAGACTCTGGCCGAAGAATCACGACCCATCTTGAACGAGAACACCCTCGTCGTGTCGGAGGCGAAGGCAAGAGCCTGCAGATCGAACATGAGCTTCACATGCTCCTCGAACGAGTCAGGCACACCCGCCGGCGCGGACGGAAGCTCCCGCTCTTCACCGGTCGAATTTTGCGCCTCGACCATCTGGATCCGGCGCTCGAGCTCACGAACGTTCTGCAGATACCGATCCAGTCGCTCCCGATCATTCGGTCCGAGCTCACGCTGAAGCTGGTTGATGCGTCCGCTTACCCAGTCCAGGATCGATGCGGAAGTACGACGACGCAGCGCGCGCTCTTTCGACGTTCCGCCGGCTCCAAAGAGCTGCTCGAAGGCGACGCGCGGATCACGGATCACGGGGAGTGGTTCTGTTGGCGAAGCCCACGAGATCGAGTCGGTATAAACACAGGTATAGCCGTACGCGCATCCACCGGATTGGTTGATGTTCTCGATGCACAACTGCATTGACGGAATCGGCGTATCTTGGCCGAAGCGCTCCGCGTGCATCTGATCGAGTGACTGGCCGACGAAAACGTCGGAACCCTCGGTCTGTTTCGGGTGCGACTGAGTCAGGAATACCGCACTCGAGCGGAAATGGTCACCGCCGATCTCGGGGGCCTGAAACGCCTCAGCCATCCGCACATCAGTGTTGCTGATGATCGTCAAATAGTCCCGCCACGGATCGAGCGGCATCAGCGCACTTGGGGAGAGGTCGAAGTCGCGACCCACCGCTGCGGGCGCCCACAGGTTTTGGGTTGAGCCCCACTCGTTACACCCAGCTGCACCATGAACCATCTCGATGGCGACCAGACGCGTTGGGTCTACCTCCGCAGCCTTCGCCGCGCTGAGACGCCCCGCCGGGACCATGGCATCCAGAAACGGGAGTGCGATCGACGCCCCCATCCCTCGGACGAAGGTCCGGCGCTCCATGTGCTTTCCGCTGATGAAGTGCATATCCGCTCTCCTCGAGCGACCGGTTTCCCCGGCCGCCTGGTTCGACTATTCCCTGTCGGCTCCGTCGGCGACGGCTCCGGCTCTCTGCATTTGAAACGCGCCGCTCTGCACGACGCCCAGTACAAACGACGACAGTCGCCACTCGTTGTCTTCAGCCTCACGAACAATCTCTCGGACCGTCGGCTGATCGTAATGCTCTACGCGACGTCCGAGACCATACGCCATCAGGTTCTGCGTGAAGTTACGAACCAAAACCGTTGGGCGAGACATCAGTGCCTCGTTGAGTGACACCGGGCTCGTCACGGGCGTCCCATCGTAGAGTTCACCCCGCGTGTCGAGCGCCATGCCGTTCTCACGAATCCGCCAACGCCCGGTTACGTCATAGCTGTCGAGCGCGAGCCCGATCGGGTCCATGAACGAGTGGCACGCATTGCATGTCGGGTTCGCTCGGTGCTGCTCCATCCGCTCACGCGTCGTGAGCATCCGACCGTCAGCCGCACCCTCGGTCTCCTCGAGCGTCGGTATGTTCGGCGGGGGTGGAGGAGGAGGTGTTCCCATCAGGACCTCCATCACGTACTTGCCGCGAAGCACGGGGGAAGTGCGCCCGGCCACGGAGGTGAGGGTCAGGATACTCGCGTGTCCCAACAGTCCTCGTCGATTGTCGTCCACGTACGGTACGCGGCGGAAATCCGCGCCGATGACGCCTTCGATGCCGTAATGCCTCGCGACCCGTTCGTTCATGTAGGAGTAGTCGGCCGTGAAGAGATCGAACACGTTGCCGTCCTCACGAACCAGATTCGCGAAGAACAGCTCAGTCTCGGTGCGCAGGTCTTCAGCCAGCCGCTGGTGGAAGTCCGGATACAACAGCCGGTCCGGATGCACCTTGTCGAGGTCATCGAGACGGAGCCATTGCGCAGCGAACCGTGTCGCCAATGCCTCAGAGCGCGCGTCTGCAAGCATTCGCGATACCTGGCGCTCCAACTCATCCGAGTCGTCGAGCCGACCTTCAGCAGCGATTGAGCGCAGCTCTTCGTCTGGGGGCAAGCCCCAGATAAAGTACGAAAGTCGTGTTGCCAGATCGCTGCCCGCGATCCGGTAGCTGTCGCCAAGCTCGATGCCAGACGGAGCCTCTTCCATACGGAACACAAAGTCAGGGCTCGCCAGCATCGCTTCGATCGCAGTACGCACACCGACTTCGAAGCCACCATCCTCTTCGCCGAGTTTGTAAAAGCCCATCAGAGCGTCACGGTCTTCGTCCGTCAGCGCACGTCGGAACGCCTGCGGGCCTAACTCCTCGATGATCCGAGAAGCACACTCTGGCGCTTCCTCAGACCGAGTCGGGCGGCACGTGAAGATCCGCTCACGAGACGGCGTCTGCGAGACGCCTGTCACGTTTGCGGGTCCTGCGACCACCAGATCCTTGAGATGCGCCAGCGAGGTGATGCCGTAGCCACTCACGCCGATCTGTCGATCAGACAGCGACCAGTCGTGAGGAGAGAGCATGTCCTCGACGGGACCCTCAGACTGCTTGAGGAACGCTGCCGTGACGCGATGAGGACCGGCACGAACGAAGATCGGCTCGGTCCGCATGTTGACCCCGTTGGGATCGGCGACACTCATCCAGCGGTCCATCTCGAGCAGAGCGACGCGCTCACCGTCGATAGAGACTTCGACCTGCTCGCTGCGGGTCACGCCGCCAAAGTATCCCCCGGTCGTCGTGTGCTCGAAGGCGAGTCGGAACTGGTATTCGCCGTCCGCGATGAAATTGTGCTCAACGGAGATCCCGCCACGCGTTCCGTAGGGTGCCCCCTCGACCCGCTCCCACTGGGACGCATAACCCGGGTTCGTGTACGTCGCGGAGCTGGGAGCTGCGTCCGGATCACCCATCGCAAGGCGCGCGATCGAAGCAGCGGCATTCAGGTACGAATCGAGCAGAGTCGCCGAGATCATCTGAGCGTCGGCGATGTTGTCGAAGTTTGCGCTCTTCGTGTCGAGAGGCAGAAATGCTGAGGCGTCGATGTCGAGGCCCAGGAGGTCGCGGATCGAACGAGCGTATTCGATCTGATTGAGGCGCTGGAAGGTGCGTCCACCCGGGTTTGGATTCCGCTCAGCCACCTGATCTACCCGCTCCTCGAGCGAGGTGGCAAGCGCCTGGAGTGAGTCACCGGCAGGCCGCGACACACCGGGGGGAGGCATCATCCCTGCCCGCAGCTTCAGGATCATCTTCTCAGCGACTTCTCCCTGCAGGTGCGGGGCCGAAGCATCGAAGGTCTCAAGCGAGAGATTGCCCCGCAGCCGGCGATCGCTGTGACAGCGGACACAGTACTCGTCAACGAGCTCCTGGTCCGTTTGGGGCGTCCACGCCGCCGGCGCCAAGACAGACTCGACGTCAGGCGTGGATGTCGAGTACGCAAGCGGCCTCAGGTCGCCGTCTCCTACTCCGAACAACAGGACTGCCGCTCCTGCGCCTACCAAGGTGATGCTGATCGTTTTCATACGGTTTCAGACCCCACGCGCCTGACTTCGTTTCCGTCCGACAAGCCGTTGTGCAGCAACTAGTTCCTCACCCGATTGAGACCCCTAATCCGCCGGAATCGTTGGTGATGTAATTCTCCGGAAGGACAAGATGAATCTATGCGTGCCCGTTGCCGCCGGCCAGAAACTGTGGAGTCGGCACAAGATGCTCATCGACCCGACCAGCTCCCCCGTCCGGGCGTGCTTCGGACTGGTCCCCCCGCGGCGGCTCCAACTCACCGCCGGGCTCATGATCCAGGGGGACCGTTTCGTGCCATGGCGCCCGAGCGGATGTGACTTCTTTCAGGGTGCTGAGCCACTCAGTGATCGTCGTGATTCAACTCATATTCACGCTGCGTATGCATCCGCTCGGTGCCCTGCCGCTTATCCCTCGCGCGTGCCGCCCTCATCGACAGGTCGCGCGTGCCCGAGGTGTGTGCGGTTGGCAACGAGAACTGGCGCTCAAGAGAAACGCTCGTGCACTCAGGACAGGTCGGCTCTTCCTCACCACGGACGAGGGCCTCGAAGTCGTGGCCACAGTCTTGGCAGGAGTATTCGTAGATCGGTATGATGATATCCCCGGTCAGGAGTTCGTTTTCTCGCTGTCAGGACTTTACGTCCCACGACCACGACTGAGCAACGGTACTCCCTGCCGCACTCCGTGATCCGTTGGAGTGCACCGAACAGGAACTGAGACGAGAATGACAAGGATGCCCCGACGCGCCATGCTGAACGCGCTGGCCCTCGCTGCGATTGCGGTGTTTGCTGGGCTTGGCCTCGCCACGTCAGCCGCAGCGCAGGATCTCGAGATCCAGTTGGACCGCGAGCAGATGACCACGTTCGCCCGAACCCACATCGCAATCAATGACGCCCGGGACGAGTTTCACGGTGCCGTCGCCCGGGTGCACGATCGAGAGGGACGGATTCGGGCGAGAGAGGATGTCGAAGCCACCATCGAGTCCATCCTGGAAGAAGCCGAGATGACCCGAGAGGAGTATGATCAGATCACGTTACTGATCAGCCTCGATGGGGAGCTTCGTACTGTGTTCGAAGAAGTGATGATCGAGCTGGAAGAGGAAGGCACGGCCCGCTGAGGCCCTCGGCTCAGCGGTTTACAACTATGCCAAGTGCCCCCCTGTGCTCTTGGAGGGCCTACTCGCAGCTCACGCAGCTGTGATTGTTGATGGCCCCGAGGCTCTCGAGTAACTCGATCGTGGCCGGGAACGGGCTGATGCGCTGAACTGGCCCGTTGGCCATGTCCACGGTCGTCTGCCCACGGCGACCGACCACCATGACATCCCCGCCTCTCGACACCAGGTATTCAATCAGTTCGTCGTCACCCCGGGCAGCCGCATGATGCATCGCCGTGTAGCCATTGTGGTCACGACGGTTCACATCTGCTCCCAATTCCTCGACAAGGTACCGCACGGCGGGTAGCCATCCATCGGGCACGACCCGGTGGATGTTCGCCGCGAAGCCTTCGCCGTACCCGACACCAGAGGCCGCGTGAATCGCATAGACACCAGGTCCCCCCGGCGGAACCGGCGGCAAGCCAGATGGATCGCTCGCACCTGTTTCGACAGTCTCGATCGCCCCAGCTCCGAAACGCGGGCGAACCGTCTTCTTTGTGGGGATACCTGGCTCGGCCCCGTGCTCGACCAGAAGCTTCATGAGGGGCAGATCGAGCGCGTACGCAGCACGCCAGAACGGCGTCGCACCCATGCGGTCAGTCCGCAGGTAGTCGTCTCCGAACGTGGTGAACCACAGCTGCTTATCGAGACGCACGTTGACATCCACACCCGCGTCCAGGAACGCCTCTACCAGGTCCATATACCCGACCTGCTGCTGCAGGTAGTCGGCGGGCTGCGGATGCCGGGACTTCGGGATCCACTGTGTGTTGATGACCGTGTACAGCGGTGTCGCATTCGCATCGTTGGATAGCGTCGGGTCAGCACCGCGTTCGATAAGTCGCATCGCCAAGTCGAAGTGCCCGTTGATCGTGGACATCAACAGCGGCTGAGTGCCATCCCCTTCGGTCGCCTGGTTTATGTCGGCACCCGCATCCAGCAAAGCCTCCGACGTACCGAGATGCCCTTCCCGGACAGCGAGGTGGAGCGCCGCGAGCCCACCGTAGCCTCCCACGAGTTGCGCATGAGAGAACCGAGACGAGGGCACACGATCACGCTGTTGATTGTTGATATCCTCACGTGACGGCGTCCCCATCACCTGCGGCTGATCGCTCACGCTGTCCTGCTGCTCTGCCTGACGCGCACCGGTAGGCTCTCCGTACCCGCCTCGACGCGCTGGGGCGCGGCCGTCACGAGCCATCAGGATGCGCCGCTGAACCTCTGCCTGCCTGCGCTGGTCCGCACGATCTTCCTGCTCGCGAGCGTCCATATCCATCACGCGTGCCGTAAGTCCAAGATTCGCACCGGCCGCAGCCAGCGTTTGGACCACTTCGGTTCGTCCCGTGGCCGCCGCAAACATGAGCGGGGTCTGAAGCCATGCTTCTTCCCGCACATCGACCTCGGCACCGCGCTCCAGAAGCGCATCCACGGCATCTACGCTCCCAGAGGCAGCGGCATAATGAAGAGCAGTCACACCACCGGTCGACGTACGGGCGGTCACATCCGCTCCGGCTAGAGTGAGAGCGCGAACGACGTCACCCTTCCCACCGCGAGCAGCTATATGCATCGCAGTGAAATCACCCAGACGGGTTACGGCATCGAGATATGCCCCCGCTGCGATCAACATCGCGATGAGCTGAGTGTTACCCCGCTCTGCAGACCAGTGCAGCGCGGTCATGCCATCACCCTGCGCCGCGTTCACATCTGCGCCCGAGCGAAGGAGCGATTCTACAGCAGCAGCGTCTCCACGCATCGCTGCATCGGCAACAGGTGCCTCCGGGGCGACACCACTCCAGAGCAGGAGTGTCGAGGCCAGGGCCCAGAGTCCGTGCGCACGAAGCCTCATCGGTCAGGCGACGCCGCCGCGCCAAGCGTCAGCGGAAACTCACCCGTGCTGTCCCCGAAACTTTCCATGTTGTCGTGACCAAGCGTGTGGAGCATCGACAGCATCGCGTTTGCCATGGGCGTCCCATCGGGAGCCTTCAGGTGCACGTTCCCTTGCAGTCTTCCGTTCGCCTTCCCGAGGACGACGAGCGGGGCGCGTCGATGGTTGTGGATGTTCCCATCGGCCATGGGCGATCCGAACACGATCATCGTCTTCTCCAGCAGGTTCGTGTCACCCTCGTCGATATCCTGCAGCTTCTGAAGAAAATACGGCAGCATGCTCACGTGGTACTTGTTGATGACCGCGAAGTCGAGCACTGCGGCCTCCCTGCCCCCGTGGTGAGACGCCGGGTGGAACGGGGTATCCGTACCACTCTCCGTATACACACGGGACGAGGCGTCACGGCCCGTCTTGAACGAGAATACGCGGGTCATATCGGACGCGAATGCGAGTGCCTGCAGATCAAACATGAGCTGCATGTGCTCGGTGAAAGAATCAGGCACACCCGCGGGGGCTCCCGGGAGCTCACGCGCTTCTCCGGTGCGGTTCTGGGCCTCAACGCCCTGAATGCGACGCTCGATCTCACGAACGTTGTCGAGGTACCGGTCCAGTCTGGCGAAGTCGTTCGGACCGAGGGTCCGACGCATGCGCTGAATATCTTCGGTGATCCAGTCGAGGATACTGCTGCTCGTACGGCGGCGGCGGGCACGCTCTTCGGGCGAGCCTCCCGCGCCAAACAGAAGGTCGAACGCCACCCGAGGGTCGCGGATCATCGGCAGAGGCTCTGTCGGCGACCGCCAGCTGATCGAATCGGTGTACACGCACGAATAGCCATACGCACAGCCACCGGCCTGATCGACGTTTTCGATACAGAGCTGCATCGAAGGGATCGGCGTATTCTGGCCGTAACGGTTGGCATACAGCTGGTCGAGAGAGGTCCCCACGTACACGTCCGAACTCTCTGTCTGCTTCGGATGCGACTGCGTGAGGAACACCGAACTCGAGCGGAAGTGGTCACCCCCGATCTCGTGTGGCTCGAAGGCCTCCGCCATCCGAACATCGGTGTTGCTGATGATCGTGAGGTACTCGCGCCACGGGTCGAGCGGGAGCAGCGCACTCGGCGTGAGGTCGAAGTCGTTCCCTACATCAGCGGGAGCCCAGAGGTTCTGACTCGCACCCCAATCGTTACTGCCCGCGCACCCATGTACCAGCTCGATCGCGACCAGGCGCGTGGGATCGTTCTCGTCGACGGACGATCCCCGCAGCCGGCCTGCAGGGACCATGGCATCCATCAACGGAAGCGCGACGCTCGCACCCATTCCGCGCAGGAAGGTCCTCCGCTGCATCTGCTTTCCCGTCAAAAACTCCATCGGGTCACTCTCCCGCGCCTGCGCGCGTCTGGTCGACTGCTGTGTCTATTGATTGTCGTCCGCCGAGACGGGCACGCTCTGCATACGGAACGCGTCACTCATCACTACGCCGATAAAGAACGATGACATGCGATAGTCCTGCTCCTGCGCATCCCGCACGATCTCTCGGATCGTCGGCTGATCGAAGTGTTCGACCCGCCGGCCGAGCGCGTATGCCATCAGGTTCGAGGTGAAGGTTCGAACCAGTGGGATCGGCCGCCGTAGAAGTGCGCTCTGCAGTTCGAACGGACTGGTAATCGGAGTCCCGTCGTAGAAGTCCCCGCGCGTGTCGAGCGCGTTTCCATTCTCGCGGACCCGCCACTTTCCCGTCACACCGTAACTGTCAAGCGACAGTCCTATGGGATCCATGAAGCGATGGCACGCGTTGCACGTCGGATTGGCACGGTGGATTTCCATGCGCTCTCGGGTCGTGAGTACTCGTCCCCCCTCGGACGCTTCCGTATCCTCGAGGTCGGGGACACCCGGGGGCGGAGGCGGGGGAGGCGTACCCATCATGACCTCCATGACCCACTTGCCGCGAAGCACCGGCGAGGTCCGACCTGCATGTGAGGTCAGTGTCAGCACACTCGCGTGCCCGAGCAGGCCGCGGCGGCTGTCATCCGGGTACGAGACCCGTCGGAAATCGTCCCCGGTGACACCCTCGATGCCGTAATGCACGGCGAGGCGCTCATTCAGATACGTATAGTCTGCCGAATACAAATCGAACATCGGGCGATCTTCGCGGACGATGCTCGTGAAGAAGCGCTCGGTCTCTTCGAGCATCGCGTCGGCGAGCTGCTGATGAAAGTCGGGCTCGAGCCGGACGTCCGGGTGAACCTTGTCCAGATCCTGGAGCCTCAGCCATTGGGCTGCAAAGCGCGGTCCGAGAGCCTCGGCACGCGGGTCTGCGAGCATACGCCGGACCTGCTCCTCGAGCTCGTCTGCGTCAGACAACTCCCCACGCTCGGCGAGTTCGCGTAGCTGTGGGTCGGGCGGCAGCCCCCAGAGAAAATAAGACAGCCGAACGGCGAGGTCCTCGTCCCGGATCGGATACTGTGTCCCGGGTCGAACATCGCCCGGGGCCTCTTCAAAGCGGAACACGAAGTGAGGGCTCGCGAGCATTGCCTCCAGCGCAGTTCGAATCCCGATTTCGAAGCCGCCGTCCTCAGCGCCGTAGTCATAGAACCCAAGGAGAGCTTCACGATCGTCCGCGGTCAGGGCACGACGGAACGCCTGAGCTCCGAGCCGTTCGATGATCGAGACAGCGCAGGGTCGTTCGTCCTGAGGACCGGTGGGCCGGCACGAGAAGACTGCCCGACGGGTCGGCGTGTCCGATACACCCGTCACGTTTTCCGGCCCCATGACGACCAGATCTCGAAGGTGCGGTAGCGACATCACGCCATAGGTTCCCGCAATCGCGGTACTCGCCAGCGACCAGTCGTGAGGTGATATGAGATCCTGGACTGGCCCATCGGCCTTCATGATGAACGCAGCCGTCACCCGGTGCGGACCGGCCGGCACCGCAATCGGCGGGGTCCGCATCTCGACGCTTTCAGGATTCGAGACATGCATCCACCTGTCCATGTCCATGAGCGCGACCCGCTGGCCATCGATCGAGATCTCGACCTGCTCTGGACCTTCCGGCGTGGTGTTCAGCGCTGAGGCGCCATTGCCGACCGCCGTCCCCGTCGTCTCGTGGTGGAACGAGAAGCGGAAGATATAGTCCCCGTCGGCAGGAAAATTGTGCACTACCGAAACCCCACCACGTGTACCGTAGGGCGCACCGTCGACACGTTCCGTCTGGGAAGCCCACCGCGGGACGCGATACTGCGTCTCGGTCGAGGTCGCAGCCGGATCGCCAAGCGCCAGACGGCTCACCTCGGCCGCCGCGTTCAGATACGCGTCCAGCAACGTCGGCGAAAGCATCTGCACATCGGCGATGTTATCGAAATTTGCGCTCTTCGTATCCGGCGGCAGGTAGTCAGCGCCGTCGATTTCGAGCCCGAGCAGGTCCCGGATCGAGGCAGCGTACTCCGCCTGATTGAGACGCTGGAACGTCCGCCCGCCGGGGTTCGGCTGATCCTCCGCAATACGATCGAGACGCTGCTCGAGGGCCTGCACCAGGACGTCGAGCGTGTCACCGGTCGGACGCGACACACCAGGCGGCGGCATCATACCAGCCCGAAGCTTCACCACGATCTTCTCGGCGATCTCACCCTGGAGATGAGGCTGCTCGGCGTCGAAGGTCTCGAGCGAGAGGTTGCCACGCAGCCGGCGATCCGAGTGGCAGCGCACGCAGTACTCTTCGATAACAGAGTTCCCGTCTACGGCCTCGGCGGCGGCGAACGTCGATTCATTCTCAATATCCTCGTGAGGCACGGGTAGCGCAGTCCACACGATATCCGCCGGTTCGGTGGCGCCCGCCACCAACACGAGCAGCGTACCGAGCGCTCCAAACGTCCCCATCGATCTCAATCCGACCATCTCGTTCCCGATCTCTCCGTTAGCCCGCTGGCGATGCCGAATGTGGCACCGTCAGCGAGAAATCACCTGTGCTGTCGCCGAAACTGTGAACGTCGTCCATGCCGAGCTTGTGCAGCAGCGAGAGCATGACGTTCGCCATCGGCGTCCCGTCGGGAGCCTTCACGTGGAGGCCACCCTCCAGCTGATCATTCGCTCCACCCAATAGGACAAGCGGGCAGCGTCGATGGTTGTGGAGATTCCCATCTGCCATCGGCGACCCGAACACGATCATCGTCTTCTCGAGCAGGTCCGTACCGCCTTCATCAAGTGCCTGCAGGCGTTCGAGGAAGTATGGCAGCATCTTCACGTGGTATTCGTTGATCTTGTGAAAATCGAGGATCGCTTCCTCGCGACCGCCGTGATGCGAAGCCGGGTGGAAGGGCCGGTCGGTGCCACTCTCGGGATACACGCGCCCGGAAGCATCGCGGCCCGTCTTGAACGAGAAGACCCTCGTCATGTCGGAGGCGAACGCGAGCGCCTGGAGGTCGAACATCAGCCGCGTATGCTCCTCGAACGAGTCCGGCACACCGGCTGGAGCGCCCGGAAGCTGCCGCTCTTCACCCGACGAGTTTTGCGCCTCGACCGCCTGGATGCGCCGCTCGATCTCCCGAACGTTGTCGAGATAGCGATCGAGCCGAACCGTGTCATTAGCCCCGAGCTCACGCTTCAGATAAGCGATCTCACCGGTGATCCAGTCGAGGATACTGCTGTTCGTCCGACGCCGTGCGGCTCTGTCCTCTGCGGTACTCCCCGCACCGAAGAGCATGTTGAACACGACCCTCGGGTCGCGGATCATCGGGAGCGGCTCACTCGGTGACGCCCAGCTGATCGTGTCCGTGTAGACGCAGGAGTAGCCGTAGGCGCACCCACCGGACTGGTCGACCGGCTCAATACACAACTGCATGCTCGGGATTGGCGTGTCCTGTCCGAAGCGGTTTGCGTAGATCTGATCGATCGAGGTACCAGCAAAGACATCAGAACCTCGCGTCTGCTTCGGGTGCGACTGGGTGAGGAAGACCGCGCTGGATCGGAAGTGATCACCCCCGATCTCGTTGGCTTCGAACGCCTCGGCCATACGAACATCGGTGTTGCTGACGATCGTCATCCATTTACGCCACTCATCGAGCGGCTGGAGTGCGCTCGGCGTCAGATCGAAATCACGACCCACGTCTGCCGGGTCCCAGAGATTCTGGGTGGCACCCCACTCGCTGCAACCCGCAGCTCCGTGCACGAGTTCGATCGCGACGAACCGGGTCGGATCCTCGACAACGCCTGCAGTCATACGACCAGCCGGAACCATGGCGTCGAGGAACGGAAGTGCGACAGACGCGCCCATCCCCTTGAGGAATGTCCGTCTTTCGAGGTGGCGGCCGGTGATGATGTTCATGGCTCTCGTCGGTTGAGCTCTTCTATACTCCGGCAGCGCCGGAAGTTTCGGTTGCGACGGGCTCCACAGTCTGCATGCGGAACGCCTCGCTTAACACTATCCCAAGCACGAAGCTCGAAATACGGTAGTCATCGTCGGCCGCATCGCGCACAATCGCGCGAACCGCCGGCTGATCGGCATACTCGACCCGTCGTCCGAGTCCGTACGCCATCAGGTTTGTCGTGAAGGTCCGGAGAAGTGGCTCGGGGCGACGCAGTAGCGCGTCGACCAATGCTCCGGGTGAATCGATAGGCGTTCCGTCGTAGAGTTCGCCACGGGTGTCGATCGCGGCACCCTGCTCCCGAATGCGCCAGCGACCGGTCACGTCGTAGCTGTCGAGTGCAAGACCGATCGGGTCAATGAACCGGTGGCAAGAGTTGCAGGTCGGGTTCGCCCGGTGAGCTTCCATCCGCTCCCGAGTGCTGAGCGCCCGGCCGTCCACGGCGCCCGCCGTCTCGTCGAGTTCCGGCACACCAGGCGGAGGTGGAGGCGGGGGCGTCCCCATCAACACTTCCATGACCCACTTGCCACGCAGTACAGGTGAGGTCCGGTCTGCGTGGGAGGTCAAGGTCAGGACGCTGCCATGACCCAACAAGCCGCGCCGGCGGTCATCGGCATACTCAACGCGGCGAAGGGCCTCACCTCGCACACCATCGATGCCATAGTGGTCGGCCAGCCGCTCGTTGAGGAAGGAGTAATCTGCTGTGTACAGCTCGAAGACCGAGCGATCCTCACGGACCAGGTTGGTGAAGAAAAGCTCGGTTTCCGCCCGCATGGCGTCAGCCAGCTGCTGGTCGTAGTCGGGGAACCAGTAGGAATCAGGGTGAACCTTGTCGAGATCCTGAAGGCGCAACCACTGTCCGGCGAATCGGGATCCGAGCGCCTCGGCGCGGGGGTCGGCGAGCATGCGCCGGACCTGCTCTTGAAGCACACCCTCATCGGACAGACGTCCGTCGTCGGCCAGACCACGCAACTCATCGTCGGGCGGGAGTGCCCACAGGAAGAATGAGAGGCGCGACGCCAGCGCATGATCTCCGATCGGGTATACCCCGTCTTGCGCTGGGCCCTCGCCGCGCTCGAACCGGAAGACGAAATGGGGACTGGCAAGGATCGCCTGAAGTGCCGTCCGAACCCCGACCTCGAAGCCACCCTCGGCGGCCCCTTCGTCGTAGAACGGCATCAGGCCATCGATGTCACGATCCTGAACCGGTCGACGGTACGCTTCTGCAGCGATTCGGCGGATGATGCCCTCCGCGCATGGGCGTTCTTCGGCGGAGTCAGTCGGGCGGCAGGTGAATATGCGCTTGCGAACCGGATGATCCGAAACGCCAGTCACCCTCTGTGGCCCCGCGACCACGAGGTCACGGAGATGCGGAAGCAGCGTCAGGCCGTAGCCGCCCATGCCCGTGTGTCGGTCCGCGATCGACCAGTCGTGCGGAGACAGGAGGTCTTCGACCGGGCCTTCCGACGTCTTCAGGAAGGCCGCCGTCACACGTCGCGGCCCCGCGCGCACCGCGATCGGCTCGGTGCGCATCGTAATGCCCCACGGGTCCGAGTATGACAGCCATGCATCGACGTCGATGAGCGCGGCGCGGTCGCCGTCGATCGAGACCTCGACCTGCTCGCCTCGCGCGAGCTGCCCCGAGAAGCCCGCCCCGGTCGTCGTATGCTCGAAGACGATCGAGAACACGTAGTCACCATCGGCGGGAAAGTTGTGTACGACCGACGTTCCACCGCGTGTCCCGTAGGGGGCACCCTGCACTCGTTGTGCCTGTGACTGATAGCCCGAGATCGTGTAGGTGTGCTCACGGTTCCCCGCGTCGAGATCGCCCACCGCGAGGCGTGCGATGTCGGCGGCAGCGGTCAGGTACGCGTCGAGCAAAGTCGGCGACAGCATCTGCACATCGGCGATGTTGTCGAAATTCTCGCTCTTCGTGTCGAGCGGGAGATACGTGGCCGGATCGATCGTAAGCCCCACCAACGACTCGATGGAGCGGGTGTACTCGGCGCGATTGAGGCGCTGGAAGGTTCGGCCGCCGGGATCGCTTCGTTCCGCGGCCGCCCGATCCACGCGCTCCTCGAGTCGCTCGACGAGATCCGTAAGCGCGCGCTCATCCGGCCGTGCGGCGCCCGGAGGAGGCATCATGCCCGCCCGAAGCTTCACAATCATCTTCTCCGCCGTCGCCGCTGCGTGGTGCGGGCGGGCGACGTCAAATGTCTCGAGCGAGAGGTTGCCGCGGAGTCGGCGTTCGTTGTGGCACCGAACGCAGTACTCCTCCACGAGCGCCTGGTCGTCTGCAGCGGAAGCAGTCCGCATCGGGCCCTCGACGCGCATTTCAACTGGTGCCTCAATTCCGGACTGGAGCGTGCCCGACACCATGAGCAGAGCGCCCATCAGCGTCGTCGAAACGGCCAGCATCTTCACGGAATTCTTGCCTCACGTTCGAGCTTCGGTCCTACCTCGCCACCTGACTCGGCGAATGGCCCCATTCTGCAAGGAATTCTGGGCGCCAGATCTATGTAGAAAGTACGCTTCACTCGAAACCTCTGCCAGCAAACTCGAACGCGCTGCATGCAGCTCCGAAATCTCCACCAAGACCGGTACCTGAGTCCGATTTTGCGAGGGAGTCTCCGCCTCCCTACCCTAAGCGCATGAATATCAGCCGATTCGTCTCCGTTCTTGCCCTCATGGCGCTCGTCGCTGCCTGTTCCACCGCCGACCCCGGGTCCCCGACGACAGCATTTTCGGGCGCGACCGTCTGGGACGGCTCGGGCACTACCGCCGTGCCTAACACGACGCTCTTCGTGCGCGAAGGCAGAATTGTCGGTATGGCCTCCGACGGCTCCGTGCCCGAGAGCGCCAATGTCACCGAGACGGTGGATCTCTCGGGGCGTTACGTGATCCCCGGGCTCATTAACGCCCACGGCCATGTAAGTGGTCTTTGGGCAGACGAATCAGTGGTGAACGAGGTCGACCGCGTTCGGGGTGACCTCGAGCTGTTCGCCAGGTATGGCGTCACCACGGTAAATAGCCTCGGTGACACGGATGCCGTGCTGGCGGCCCGTGACCAGGCGACCCCGACGGATCCGAGGGCTCGCCTCTTCGTGGCCGGACCAGTTATCGCCGCATCTGATTCCGAGCAGGCTCGCGCGGACGCGCAGGCGAATGTCGAATCGGGTGTGGATTGGTTGAAGCTGCGTGTCGATGACAACCTCGGTACCGTGGCCAAGATGCCGTGGGACGCGATTCAGGCAGTGCTCGACGTCGCGGACGAGAATGACGTCCGCCTTGCTACCCACCTCTTCTACCTCGATGACGCCAAGCGCCTACTTGAGATGGGCTCGTCCATGGTCGCCCACTCGGTGCGCGACGTAGACGTGGACGATGAGTTCCTGGGACAGCTGCGTGAGACCGGCGTCTGCTACGTTCCGACCCTGACGCGAGAGGTCAGCACCTTCGTGTACAGTGAACGTCCGGGCTTTTTCGATGACCCGTTCTTCGCGGAGTACGCCCACGCGGGTGAGGTCGCCCGCGTGTCGGAGCCGGCCTTCATGGAGCGGATGGCGTCGAGCTCCTCGGCAGCCGGCTATCGTGTGGCGCTCGAGCAGGCGCTGCTCAATGTGAAGGCGGTCTCGGACGCGCGGCTCCAGGTCGCCATGGGTACGGACGCGGGACCTGCGGGACGCTTTCCCGGCTACTTCGAGCACATGGAACTGTGGATGATGGCCCAGGCAGGACTGTCCCCCGAGCAGGTCCTGATGAGTGCCACCAGCACGGCCGCCTCCTGTCTAGGGCTGGGAGACCGTGGCGTGATCGCGCCCGGCATGTGGGCCGATTTTCTGGTCCTGACCGAGAACCCGCTCGAAGACATCGAGGCCACCCGGAGCCTCGAGCAGGTCTATGTCGCGGGCCAGCCGGTACGCTGAACCCAGCACGGCCGACCCGGGTCCTACTGAACCGACCGCGAGCGGAAGGCGGACTCGGTGCAACCTGACTACATCGGCATCGCATAGCGGTGCAGGTAGTTCAGGTCGAAGTCATCGAATGACGCCACATACACCCCCGAAGGACCGAACGAGACCACCCGGCTCCGGAACGGCAGTTCATAGGTCGCGACTCGCTCCCCTTGGCGATCGAACACGTCATAGGTCGTCGGATCACCAGCGACGACATGCCTCCGCACCCAGGCGCGATTCTGCGGATCGATGATGATGCGTGTGCCATAAAAAGGCGGCTTCGACTCAGGCCACGCATACTGGTCCAGATTTTCTTCCCCGTCACGGCCACCCCCGCCTCTGCCGAAGCGGGTGGTCAGCGCTCCATTGTCCACCTCGACTGCGATGCTGATCCCACCACCGGTCTCGGCCTGAGAACGAGCCCACTCACGTTTTTCTTCTGTTCCTATCGCGATCGTTTCGAAAGGGACAGGAGACCCGGAGACCACGGAACCGTCAGCACGGATCCAGTCGATGTGGTAATCAGCTGAACGAGCCAGCACGATCGATCCGTCCGACGCGACACCCCAGGCATCTTGCGGCGAGAGGGGAACGAGGCTCATGGAGACGTTTCGGTTATCCGCGCTGCCCGACTCCGTGACGGTTACCTCGGGCACCTTGAACATGGCCACCGTATCGATCTCGAGGGTGCCGCGTTGAATCCGCAGAACCGCACCGGAATCTGGCCGTTCGGTCCCCATGCCCCCGTCCATGGACCGCGAGTATACGTTGCCGGCTCCGTCGACCGATTCAGGGATCGCGATTGTGAGACCAGAGCGCGGATCCCCGGCTGAGAGAGGCCCCGTCGGTCCGAACTCCAGATCCGGGCTCAACGAGACCATGCGTCCGTTCCCCAGGTCGATCAGGAGAGTCGAGTCGCCAGGCAGAGTCCATACGGCATCGGGCTGTTGGTACTCCTCGGGGCCCTGCCCTTCCTGTCCAATCTGTTCCCGGGTTCCAGCGACCATCTCGACTAGGTAAAGCGCCCCACCGAGTGGATCGGCGACGAGAACACTTCCGTCAGCTCTCTCCAGAACCGTTTGAATGGCCCCGAAATCCTCGGGAAACGAAACCTCTGCCGATCCGAGCGATACGGCACCGCCGGCGTCGTTGTCTCTAACCGTTACTCCGTTTCCGCCACCGCAGGCAGCGACCGCAACAACGGCAAGCGTCAGAGGGACTGGCGCCAAGCCCCGGGACAGAGATCGGACCATCGGGGACTCCAGAAACGTGTACACGGAGATTGCGTCCACAGGCATAGTCGTTCGAACTTTTGGTTAGTGCTTTGGCCCAAACATTGCGCGCAGCCGAGAACATCGCAGCACGGAGTTGGACCGGCAATCTGCCACGACCTGCGTGCTCCACGGGGAGTTATCGTTGAACCGCTGCGTCACCGAGCTGATCGGCACCTTCTTTCTGGTCTTCACCATCGGCATGACCGTCACGTCAGGCCTCGCCATGGCACCCCTTGCGATCGGGAGCGCGCTGATGGTCCTGGTCTACATGGGCCGGCACATCTCCGGCGCGCACTACAACCCCGCGGTGACCGTGGCCATCTACATACGCGGTGCTATGGAGTCTCGGGATATCGCCCCCTACATGGCGGCTCAGGTACTGGGTGCCTGGCTCGCCGCGACGACCGTCCAGTTCCTCACCGGTGAGACGTTCGCGCCGGCGCCAGGCGCGGGCTACGGCGTGGCCCACGTTCTGATCGCAGAGATTCTGTTCACCTTCGCACTCGCGCTGGTGGTCTTGAATGTGGCGACGTCCAAGGCGACGGAAGGGAACTCATACTACGGACTGGCCATCGGCTGTACGGTCATGACGGGCGCATTCGCTGTCGGCGATGTCTCCGGTGGCGCCTTCAACCCTGCGGTCGGGATCGGTCCGATCATGGTCGACACGATGATGGGCGACGGTTCGTTCATGAACGTCTGGATGTACATCGTCGGGCCAGTAGCCGGGGCGGCTTCAGCGGCTACGGTCTTCAAGAAGGTGCAGGACAGAGCGGGAGCCGACGACGAAGAGAGTTGAGTCCCCGGCGGCACCGGGTTCTGCCACTACTTCCGCGGACCGGCGCTCCATCCGCTCCCTACATGTTCAGCTCGTGCGCTTCCCCCGCACCACGCGGCACTCGGATCAGATCAACCAGAACCTGAACCTGCGCCGGTGGCTCCGGGGTCACTCGTGACACGGCGATCGTCACGGCAAAGTTCAGCAGCATGCCGAGGGTACCGATGCCCTCGGGGCTGATGCCGAACCACCAGTTCGCGGCACTGTTGGCGTCCGGGTTCACGAAGTTGAAGTAGATGATGTAGCCCGCGGTGAAGGTTATGCCGCTCACCATTCCGAGGATTGCTCCTTCACGAGTCGTCCGCTTCGAGAAGATCCCGAGGATGATCGCCGGGAAGAACGACGAAGCTGCTAATCCGAACGCGAACGCGACCACCTGCGCTACGAAGCCGGGCGGATGCATCCCGAAGTAGCCGGCCACCAACACGGCGGCGCCCGCCGCGATACGCGCGGCCAAGAGCTCCTGCTTCTCCGTGATCTGGGGCATGATACTTCGTTTGAGCAGGTCATGGCTGACCGCAGACGAGATCACCAGCAGCAAGCCGGCAGCGGTGGAAAGAGCGGCCGCGAGGCCACCAGCCGCTACCAGCCCGATCACCCACGCGGGCAAGTTGGCGATCTCCGGATTCGCGAGAACCATGATGTCACGGTCCACGGTGAGTTCGTTCGTCATCGGTGAGTCGGGGCCCACATACTGGATCCGTCCATCGCCGTTGGCATCGTTGAACGAGAGCAGGCCGGTGTCCTCCCACTTCGTGAACCACTCGGGGACCGACGCATACGGGACGTCCTGCACACTGTTGATCAGGTTGGTCCGAGCGAACACCGCAACCGCCGGGGCCGTCGTGTAGAGGAGCGAGATGAAGAGGAGCGCCCATCCGACCGAGATCCGTGCATCGCGCACACGCGGCACCGTGTAGAATCGAATGATCACGTGCGGCAGTCCGGCTGTCCCGGCCATCAACGCCGCAGTAATGAAAAAGATATCGAACGTGGATTTCGTACCGCTGGTGTACGGCGCGAACCCGAGTTCCTGATTGAGGCCGTTCAGCCGCTCCAGAAGTGGTAACCCCGACGCCTGCTCCACTCCCCCAAGTCCGAACTGCGGGATCGGCGTACCCGTGATCATGAGCGAGAGGAAGATCGCTGGAACCATGAAGGCGAAGATCAGGACACAGTACTGGGCCACCTGCGTATAGGTGATGCCCTTCATGCCTCCGAGCACCGCATAGAAGAAGACGATCGCCATCCCGATGCCGACACCGACGTTCACGTCGACCTCCAGGAATCGGCCAAAGACGATCCCGACGCCGCGCATCTGCCCTGCGACATAGGTGAACGACACGAAGATCGCGCACACGACCGCCACGATTCGGGCGAGCTGCGAGTAGTAGCGATCACCTACGAAGTCGGGAACTGTGAAGGCACCGTATTTGCGCAGGTACGGAGCAAGCAGGAGCGCGAGAAGCACGTAGCCACCCGTCCACCCCATCAGGTAGACGGAGCCATCGTAGCCCGTGAACGAGATGATGCCCGCCATCGAGATGAACGACGCGGCGCTCATCCAGTCGGCTGCGGTCGCCATTCCGTTGGCCAGCGGCGACACGCCACCGCCCGCTACGTAGAACTCCTTCGTGGTCGACGCTCTCGACCAGATCGCGATCCCGATGTACAGAGCGAAGGAGGCCCCGACGAGAAGGAAGGTCCATGCCTGAACGCTCATGAGCTCGCCCCTTCATCTACGTCGAACTCATGATCAAGGCGGTTCATGAGCTTCACGTATACGAAGATCAGGATCACGAACGCATAGATGGAACCTTGCTGCGCGAACCAGAAGCCGAGCGGAAAGTGCGTGCCGGGCAAAGTGAATGCGTTCAGCGCATCGGCGAAGAGGATGCCGCACACGTACGACACCACGAACCACACCACGAGCAACATGCCCAGGTAGCGGATGTTGCGACGCCAGTACTCGGCATGCCGCGCAACAGTCTCGGGATTGGTTACGGACGGCCGATCCTCACCGTGGTTGTGCTCGGTTGGATTCGTCATGAACCGCTCCCCCATGGCTTCTTCTCGACTCCCTGAATGGGACTCTGTGACGTGGTCGGACGTGATCCCTCCCGGGTCGCCAGATTGAAGCGGTCTCCAGGAGCAAGGAAATAGAAGCTGCCGTTGTTGCCGGTCGTCGCCTGGTTGTCATAGATGAGCGCGTATGAGCGACCGATCACCTCAGCCCGGTCACCCTGCACGACGAGTGCAGTGTCCTCGTCGAGACCGATACCGAGCAGCTCGGGGTGCGCCTCAATGACTTCTACCATGTCGAATTGACGGTTCCGGCGAAGCACGTGCTGATCGATCCCTACGTTACGCAGGTAGGCGAACCCTCGCTCATGGTCACCCATCATGACGGTATTCGAGCGGGTATCCCCGCGGACGAGATAGGAGCCCTGTATCGACGCCCCAGCGGACGAACCTCCGATCACGCCACCGCGCTCGAGCACCTCCCGAAACGCCTCTTCACTCTTCGTGCCACCGTACGCATCGACCAGACGCCACTGGCGCCCACCGAAGAAAAACACACCGCCGGCTGTCTTCAGCGGCTCGATGAAATCGTCGGTATCGGCCTCCTCCGGGTCGATCGTGTGCAGTAGAGTCAGGTTGCGGGCACCGTGTTCGCGCCAGGCATTCATCCCCTGGAAGAATTCATCATATTCGGCCGCTCCGCCGGCCGTCGGCACCAACACGATATGAGCATCCGGGCCCCCGGCGAGCTGAATGAATCGCTCGTAGATCTCGGCAGAGCGCATGGCACCACCGACGATGACGAGCGAGCCGCGCTCCGGTCCGACCTGTGGCGGAGGAGGCCCCTGCTGAACTTGCGCCGTGGCAGAAGCCGGCCACAATGCGACGACCACCGCCAGCACGAGCAGGCTGCGGGCTACTCGTTCGAGGTGAGCGGACTCAGGCGCGAGGGGTCGGGTGCAGTGCTTCATGCAGATGTCTCCGGATAGATCTGGCGTTCCACTTCGCCGTGAATGCGCTCAATTGTTTCGTCGCTGGGGGGCTCCGTCACGGCCGACACAAACAGCGTGACCGCCGTGTTGAACAGCAATGCCCAAATGCCCCCGTGGAGTCCGAATGGATGCGGCACGACGACAAGGGTGACGTACAACGTGACAAGTCCCACCACCAGACCGGTGAGCACCCCCACACGCGTAAGCGTGCGGCGTGTCGGGAACAGAACACCGACGATCGCGGGCATGAGCTGCAGCGCTCCGGACCCGCTGAGGGTCACCAGCACAACAAGGAAGTCCAAGGTGCGAACGGAGAGAAAGTAGCCGACAACGAGCAACGCAGCGACGATACCCCGGCCGACCCAGACGTAGTGACCCTGCTCCCGTTCCGGGGCGATGTACCGCTGGTACACGTCGCGAGTCAGTACGCTCATGTTTGCATGCAGGATCGAGTCGAGCGTCGACATGGCCGCCGCCGTCGCTCCGGCGAGGATCACCCCCGTGAGGATCGGTGGAGCGTGCGCGAAGAGAAGCTCCGGGAAAATCCGATCGGGGACCTCGAGACCAGGCATCGCAACCGCTCCACCGAGTCCGACGAGGGCTGCAGGTACGTACAGCGTCATCAGATAGATGGGCGTCGCCGCACCGAGGATCTTCAACGTCTTGGCGTCCACGGCCGTGTAGTAGCGGATCATCATGTGCGGCTGGAAGACAATCCCGAACGACAGGGTGATCGTCATACCTAACCACATACCAGGTGTGAAGAAGCCTTCAGGCCCTGGTAAACTGAGAAGGTCGGGGCGCTGAGCGCGCACCTCAGCCCACAGCTGCAACGGTCCTCCGAACAGTTCGTACGCCAGGTACATGGCCCCAACCCATACGGCCACGTACATCCAGACACCCTGGATCACGTCGGTCCAGTAGACGGCGCGCAGTCCGCCCGCCATGAGGTATGCGGCAGCCACGACGAGCAGGATCAGCGTTCCTATCTCGAACGAGATCCGATCACCCGACGCGATGTTGATGATGTAGCCGAGTCCCTGAGCCTGGACCTGGATGTACAGGATGGTGAAGACGACAGAGACGATGGCGACGGCGACCCGAACAGCCTCGGATTCATAAAAATCGGCGAGCATATCAGCGGGGGTGATGTACCCGTTCGCCTTGCCCAGTGCCCATATCCGTGGGCCCAGCACGTAGGTGATCGCGCCCACCAGACAGGTCCACGTACCGGCCGCCCAGAAGCCGATGCCATGGGTGTAGAAAAAGCCGCCCGACCCGAGGAACGCGAATGCAGAGTGGAAGGTCGCGACGACGGTCAGGTAAAGAACAATGAAGCCGGCCTTTCGGCCGTAGAGGAGAAAATCCTCCATGTCGCCCGTCATCCGCCGGTTCGCGATGACGCCGAGGACGATCGTCGCGAGCAGATAGATGAAAATCAGGCTTGTGGCGACTACCCAGGGCTCCATGTCAGACCCCCTTTCGCCACGCCCACAGCAGCACGCCGATCAGCGCTGTGTAGACGACAAACAACGCCGCGAAGAAGACAGGCACACCCCCAATCCATACGTCCGGACGATCGAGCACGGAGTGCGTAACCGGTGGCATGGAAAGGAGGAATAGGACGACGAACGCCCCGACGGCCGTGCGGCCTTCGGTGGTTCGTGGGACGAAATGTGATCTGCGTTCCTGGCTCATGGCCGGCGAACATGACGTCCGGCTCGGTGGAGCGCCAGCGAAGGGGGCACGGGCGTGTCCTCCAGGTGGGACACCAGGCGAGGGATCGGATCGGGATCGGGCACGCAAACCCCTGATCAACAACGCCTTACTGCGAATGGCATGATTGGCACGGACCCTGCACCTCAAGCACAAGCGATTCCATAAGAGGGCATGGAGGACAATATGAGGTGCGCAAAACTGAACATCGTCGCGATGTTTGTCGGGTTGACCCTGTCGACGGGTGGCGTCGAAGCCCAGCATCGTGGTCCGGTCGGCTTCGTCGGTCTGAGCTTCGTCGCTGCCAACCCCGTCGGAGATCTCGCTACGCTCGTGGACGACGGCTTCGGAGTCGAGCTCTCGGGTGGAGCGCCCATGACCGCAAACGGGCACCTGCGCATACGGGTCGACCTCGGGGCCCTCGTGTACGGACATGAGCGCCTGTTCTACTGCGAGTTCACCTGCCGGATCGGCTCGGACGTCACGACGACGAACTCGATCCTCTATGGCAGCGTCGGCCCCGAGATCGTGCTGGTACGCGGTGATATCGAACCCTATGTGCACGCAGGGGCCGGGCTCTCATACTTCGTCACCTCGTCACACCTCGACGACAACGACGGTTATGGGCCCTACCTGGAGACAACCAACTACTCCGATACGGTCTTCGGGTGGCGCTACGGTGGTGGCCTGCGCTTCCGAGCCGGTGGCAGGACCTTCATCGACCTCGGCGTCGAGAAGGTCGACAACCAGGTCGCCAGCTACCTGACCGAAGACGACGTGGTCGACCAGGCAGACGGGTCGGTACTTCTGTACCCGAACCGGTCAGACGCGGACCTGATGAGCTTCAGCGTCGGCGTAACCTTCGCTCTTCGGTAGACGAAATTCGGCTCGCGGCGCGGAACTATCCTCCGTTCGGACCGATCACCACCCGATGGGTGGTTCCGCCCGCGGCCACTTCGTCAGAACGCCAAGCGAACCTGCGCTCGGTCGACCTTCCCATTGGAATTCCGTGGAAGTGAGTCCCCCACCTTCCACAACCGCGGTCGGTGGGACGAGGTCATCTCCTCTGCAACCCACGACTCGACGTCGTCGAGATCGAACTCGCCCCGGATCGGTTCGACCCATGCCGCGACCCGCTCACCCCATACGGCATCGGGCACTCCGACAACGCACACGTCCAGCACCGCAGGATGACGACGCAGGTCCTCCTCAAGCGATACGGCATCCAGTGTCACGCCTCCCGTCACGATCCGGTCGATCCTTCGGCCCGTGATCGACAACCGACCTTCTTCATCGACCTCGCCGAGATCCCCCGTGTGATACCAGCCGTCGTCATCGGAGATCTCTCCGACTCCATCGCCGACATAGCCAAGCGCCTTCGTGATGCCACGCACCAGAAGCTCGCCGTCATCGCCGACGCGTACCTCGACGCCGTCCAGAGGGAGGCCAACATCACGCCGACCCGAACGGACCTCATCTGGACCAGCCGTCGCGATCTGTGAGCTCATCTCGGTCGCGCCATAGGTCAGGGCCACCGGCCACCCCCCGTCGATCGCTCGCTCCACAAGACTGTGAGGCGCGTGCGCTCCGCCGATGAGTACACACCTCAGTCGCGACGGGGCGGAGCGCGCACCCCACGCATCGAGGAGGTGATGTAGCTGAGTCGGCACCAATGAGACATGAGTCGGCCCATTGGCCCCTTCCAGCAATTCGACGGTCTCAACGACGTCGAAGCGTCCCCCGACGATCAGCCGACTTCCAAGCAGCAAAGCACGCGTGACCAGAGCCAGGCCACCTACGTGGGCGAGAGACAGGGATGCCAACCAGACATCATCGGTGCGGAGCCCCAGCCTGACATCCGATGCCTGCGCACTCGCCTCCAGATTCGCCCACGACAGCGCCACACCTCTTGCGCGACCCGAGGTCCCCGAGGTCCACAGGATGACACTCGTGCCGACGGGCGGGGACGCACCGGACAGGGCGGTCCGCGCTTGTCGCCGAGCGTCGTCCGTCAGCCTCGTATTCAGAGGGGCCGCAACGAGGCCAGCCGACCACGTAGCCAGCAGCTCGACGATGCCATCCACGTCCGCATCGATCTCGAGCGGACGCACACCATCCGCGGGACCGACACCCGTCAGCTCTGCCAGAAGCTCCTTCTTTCGTGCCTCAACCCGGGCCACAAGCTCTCTACGAGAGAGCCCCCCCGACCGATGCACGATCACCAACTCGTCGAGCGACGACGATGAACGGTTCAGGAGATCCATTGAGCCTCAGCCGAGCGCGAGGCCCGTAGCGAGGAGCAGGCCGTAGACCACGACCACACGAGCGGTTGCTCCCAGCATCGGGATCAGTTCAGCCGGGTGCTCGTAGCGAAATGCCGTTCGTACAGGCGGTACGGCGAGCGGAATCGCCATGAGTGATGTTAGGGACGCGACCGGCCACGCGTAGATCTGCCACCCGGCGATAGGCACGACCGCCCCAAGAGCAAAGAGAGCCACGAGTTCGGCGCGCGTTCCACTCACGCCCAACCGAACGGCCAGCGTTCGTTTGCCTGCACGCGTGTCGGTCTCGATGTCACGCAGGTTGTTCACGACGAGGATCGCGGTGCTCAGTGCACCGAGGCCGACCCCGGCAAGCAACGCGTCGGGCGGCCACGCCAGCGCCTGCACGAAATAGGTTCCACCGACAGCGATGAGGCCGAAGAAAATGAAAACGAAGAGGTCACCCAGGCCGTGGTACGCCAAGGGGAACGGTCCGCCAGTGTAGGCCACGGCGCAGAGAACGGACGCGAGACCGATGACCAGGATCGGCCACCCCGCAACGGCTACCAGATACACGCCGACAAGCATCGCCGCGCCGAGGACCACGACCATACCGCGCTTCACGGCTTCAGGCTCGATGATCCCGGCCTGCGTCACACGCGTCGGCCCCACACGCTCTTCGGTGTCCCCGCCCCGAACGAAGTCGTAATAGTCGTTCGCGAAGTTCGTCCCGATCTGAATCAGAATCGCACCGAGCAGCGCTGCGGCTGCAGGAAGCGCCGCAAACACGCCATCATGTGCCGCCAGCCCCGCCCCAACTGCCACCGGAGCGACAGCAGCGGTGAGGGTCTTGGGGCGAGCCGCCATGACCCAAGCCTGCCCACGCCCAATCGAAGACGTCCACTCTACACTCATCCGATCAGCGCCAGCTGCCCCGGACACGCGTCTCGATGATCGAATCGAGCTGAGGATACTCGCGACGAAGGTAGTCGTTGCCCTGGATTCGGATGGAGTCCTGACTCGGCGTACGGTCGGCATACGCACCGTAGAAACCAGCAGGAATGTCCTCGCCTTCCTCGATCTCTCCGATTGGCGGGTATCCCACCACGCCCCCCGAGGCGAAACCGTCCAGACGATCGTTGTCACCGAGGTTGATGAAGAGCTGGAAAGACCTCGTCCGAGGTCCGGCTCGGGCAAAGCTCACCGTGCCCTGGACGTTGCTCCCCAGGACCGGCTCATCGTCCAGTGGATTAGCCCGCCACGCAGAATCCCGAGCGGGGTCGCCCGAGTAGCCCCACTGGGCCACGAAGCCGTCGACCATCCGGTAGACACGGGCGCCCGCATAGAAGTTGTTGTCCATCAGGTGCCAGATACGATCGACGGCCGCCGGTGACCAGTGCCGTCGCATCTTCACTGTGAGCGTTCCCTCGCTGGTTTCGATGTCGACCAAGAACGAGTCCGGTGCCTGGGCGGCAAGATCCTCGGGAGACGGCTGGTATAGCGCGGTGTTCTGACCGGCACACGCTGCGACCAGCAGCGCCCCCGCCAACGAAAGGAGCGCCCGCGATGGCAGGTTCAGTTGCGTCCAGTCGAACTTGCTCATGATGCCTGTGAGAGAGCGGTGGGTCGAGTGCAAGCTATCGAACAGGAGAGCCTCGTGTGAGGGTCGACGCCCGTCTACCCGAGCGCGTCGAGGACACGGAGAACGACCTCGTTGCGGGCCGCCGCCCGTAGCCGGTGACCTTCTGCACCATCGGTTCGGACATGGATGATCGTCGTCTTCTCAGCGGCGAATGCCGAGCTAACTGCGGCTTCCACCCCCTCGATCGTTACATCGTCGTAAGCAATTCTATGGGCCGCCGCGGCATACGACGGATCGATGCCGTGCGGGGTCGTAAAGTACGTCGTGAACTCCGGCTCGTACTCCGCGATCGGGAGCATGCCGAAGATCGCTCCGCCGTCATTGTCGACGAGCACAATGACGAGCGGAGTGTCGGGCTCGCGACTCCACAGAAGCCCGTTTTGATCGTGCAGGAAGGCAACGTCCCCGATCACAAGGGCGGTTGGGCCGCTGTGATGCTGCGATGCGATCCCGAAGGCGGTCGAAACGACGCCATCGATCCCGCTCGCTCCGCGACTCCCGAACAGCAGGACCCCCGCCGAGCTTGGCACAGCGAACGCGTCAACGTCTCGGATCGGAAGAGAGCTGGATACGACCATGGCCCCGCCATCCGGAAGTCCGCGCAGGGCAGACGCCGCTATGCTGCCCTCGCCCAGTTCAGTATCACCGAGCCGAGCCAAGACATCGCGGGTGGCAGCATCTGCGCGAGCCCACGGACTGACAGAGGCGTCAGGCGCCTTCGTTCCAGACACCTCCGTGGACGGCCAGGCGTCGGCGAGCCGCCCCAGCGTCTGCGCCGGGTCGGCCGTGAGATATGTCTCGGCCGTACCCCCGTGATCCTTCCACCGAGGCCCATCGTCGATCACCAGTTGGGGTACATCGGCATGCTGAAACAGCCAGCGTTGAAGCCCGGCCGATGTAGGGGAGGCTCCGATCCTCACGACAAACTCCGGGACCAGCTTCGAACGCACAGCCTCGTCCCGGAGGAAAAGGTCATACGCGGCCACCGTGAGAACGCCGGTCTCAGGACCGAAACGGGCGCCACTCAAGGGATCCGCAAGCAGCGGAAATCCGGTCGCGGCGGCGAAGCGCCGTACCTCCGGCCCCAGACACCCAGCCTCTTCCGTCGGCCCGGCCACAATCACCCCGGACCGCGGTGCCATGCGTCCAATGAGCTCCTGCAGCTGTTTGTCAGTGGCCGAAGGTCGCGCAGCTTCGACCCTCACGATCGGTGCGTTGTCGGGCCGTCCACCCACTGCAATCAGGTGCTCGGTGCGGACGTCTACTGAGGGCTCTTCGGGCTCGAGCGGCTTGTCGAATGGGACGTTGATGTGCACGGGCCCGGCTCCATGCCCGCAAGAACTCGCCCAGGCCCGTGCGGCCAGACCGCGCAGATGCCCGAGGGCCCGACCGTCCAGCGTCGGCTCAGCAAGTTCAAAGAACGCTCTCGGATACGTGCCGAAGATGCGGACCTGGTCAATCGCCTGGTTCGCATCAGCCCCTCGGAGTCGATGCGGTCGATCGGCAGAGAGAACGATCAGCGGGACGCCAGCCTGACTGGCCTCGACCACGGACGGGTAAAGGTTTGCGACCGCCGTACCGGAGGTCGTGATCACTGCCGCCGGCCGTGCCGTGGCTTTCCCGACCCCAAGGGCGAAGAAGCCACAGGAGCGCTCGTCCAGGTGGACCCGCACTCGAAGTCTGTCGTCCGCCGCGGCCGCCATCACAAGCGGAGTCGATCGAGACCCGGGTGCAACGATGACCTCACGTAGACCGGCCCGCGCCAGCTCGTCGAGCAGGCTCCGGGCCCAGACGGTGTTTGCGGGTGAGCCGGTCACGTGTCGCGCCCGACAAACTCAGCGTCCTGTGCTGTCACCAAATCGAGCTCCGCGCCGGCCCCGCGAAGCGCGTCGAGCATCGGTTCGAATTTGATGCCAGTTTCCTCCCACTCCAGGGCCGGCACCGATCCCTCCACAATGCCGGCTCCGGCGAACAGCCTCCACCGCGAGCCTGTGCAAACGCCGGTGCGCAGCGCAGGAGCGAATACACCATTCCCCTCGGCGTCGAACCACCCGACGGGCCCCGCATACCAACCGCGTTCAAATGGCTCCTCTTGCCCGAGAAACGCCATCGCCGCATCGCGGGGCAGACCGCAGACAGCGGCGGTCGGGTGAAGAAGGCGGACCAGATCCAGAACGCCGACTCCCGCAGGGACAGAGGCGCGAATCTCCGTCTCCAGGTGCTGGATACGCGCTAGTGTCAGCACGTGCGGCTGAGGGTCAGTGCGAATCTGATGCGCTACAGTCTCCAGTCGAGCTACCATATCGTCGAGGGCGATGCGCTGCTCTGCCCGATCCTTGTCCGATGCGAGGAGTCTGGCGGCAAGCTCGGCCTGCTCCCGCGGCGTCTCCCCTCGACGTATCGAACCCGCGACGGCCGTCGCATGAAAGACCCCGTCGCGGAGGGTCGCCACCGTCTCGGGCGCGGCACCGACGATCGCCGACCCGGGAGCCGGCTCGAAAAGGAAGACGTGACTACCACGATTAACTTCCCACAGCTGCGCGACCACGTCGACCGGATCCACACGGCCCGCAAGCTCCACATCCATCGTGCGTGCGAGTACGGCCTTAGAGATGCTTCCTGACCGGATCGCTTCAAGGGACGCATCGACGGCAGCCTCCCAGATGGCCCGTTCGGTCGCGGTCGCTCGACCCGGGACACGATCCGATGAGCCTTCAAAGTCCGCGCGAGATGCAAGCTCGGCCCGCAGAGACTCTGCCTCGGTGCGGAGCCGCTGGAAGACCTCGTCTCCCGCGTTTGCATCGACGAGAGCTCGGACACGAAGCCACGCATCACCAGAACCGTCTCCCTCGAGCTCGACTGCAGGGAGCTGGAACAGGCCATCCGGAAAGTCGGCCCAGACGCCTGCGGCCTCATGGTCGGAGCGAAAGGAAAAGCCCCCGTAGAACTGAACACGTGGCGCTCGCGCCGTTCCGCTGGGGAGGAGCGCCCGGCGGGCGACGTCACGCGCAACCTCCGCGCTGACCCCGAACCGATCGCCACCGGCCGACCGATCTGCAACGAGTTCGACCGTGACACCACGATGTGCCACCCAACGCTCGCCCCTCGCCCAGAAGCCCCGAGCATCACCCGAAGCGTGGCGCAGAAAAGGCTTCGGGCGAAGATCGGGGGCCGGCACGGTGACGGTCGCGAGACACCGCGACGAATCGTGTGCGACCAAGTGATCCCCCATAAACGCGTTCGGCCGACCCTGACGGTCGAACCGGCTGAAAAATATAGGTTTCCGACGACGAACTTGGAGAGGTAAAGTTCCTCGCGCGAGCGTCTCAAGATCCGATCCGCTATAACTCCGGGGCGGAATCGGCCGCAGCCTCACCTCACGGGAGGGGCACCGGGGGAACCTGGACGGTGAAGCCGAGTTCCTCGTCGGCGATGTTTTCCGCGTAGTCGATGAATACATCGAGCGGCACCCCCGACTCGGGGTCGTACGTCACAACCACGCGATGTGCATCCCGTTCATACGCATCCGCAAGGATATCGAAAAGCCCGTCGACGGAGGGAAAAAACTCCCACAGCTCGGTTGGGACAGGCTCCGTCACCTCGACGTACGTGCGCTGCGTGGCCGCACCCCCCTCCACGCGCACACGCACCGGACCGATGAAGGCAGGCGTGCAGAAGCACCCGCGCCTCAGAACGTACTCGTACGAGGTCAGGGACAGCGACGCCCATCGCGCCCGATTTTCCTCCAACTCGCTCTCGGGTCCGCCAGTCAGCCCAAGGCTGTCACAAGCACTCGGTCCAACCCCTAACAACAGAACCAGCGCTAACCGTTTCAGATGGATTTTCATGCACGCCCATGTCCCTTCGAAGTGAGCCAGCCACTACTCGCTGCAAAGCTCGAGGTGACCCGCCTGTGACAGCCGCTTCCGGCGCCGCCGCCCCGACACAAAAAAACGGGGCACTGTAAGGAAAGGCGATGTATCTTGAGGCAAGCTAACCAAGCGCTCACCGAAGCAAGAGAAGGCGATGAGCAACGACGCCAAGTCCGGGACAATCCCATCTGCCGCGCCACCGCTTTCGTGGCCCCCACCAGGAACGGAGGGACTACAGGGCACACGGTGGCGGGGGATCGGGCTCAGCTGGACCGGGAGCCTGATTCTCGTGCTTCCGCTGCTCTGGGCCCTCGCAGTCGAGCAGCGGTTCTACTCGCTGGGCCCAATGGAGGAAAACTGGGAGATCGGCACGACGATCGCGGCAGTCGGCGCGATCCTGACGATCTTCGCCTTCGCCCAGCTCTGGATCATCGTGCGCGGCGCTGCTGCCGCAGCCGAGCTTGGATACGGCCTGCTGACCATCCTCGAGGTAACCGCGGATATCGGCCGTGTTACGGGCTTCCTCATCCAGGGGAAGCGCCAATTCGCCTTCTTCGGCGTTCAGGAAATGGCGGGCGGCGCGGAGGTGCTCCGCCGATACGACGTCGAAAAGAACCCCACCGTAAGTGCAGGGGTCGCTGGCGCCGCGCTCCACAACGTGGCGTTCGTCGGGGTCACCCGTGAGCAGGAGCCCTTCGACCTCGCGGAAAGTAGTGTCCTGGGCTCGGGAGGTCAGGCTCTCGACGGCTTCCTGCCTCGCTTCCTGGAGCTCGTCCCGGTAAGCGGAGGCCCCTCGGGCAGCTGTGCCCCCCTCATCACCTCGCTGCAGTCGTGACCGCCCGCCACATGATGCGGTCCGCACGTCCGGCTGCTGCGATGACGGCTGGACTCCTTCTACTCACAGCGGCGTGCAGCAGTGGCGGCAGTGACGAAGCACCCAAACCAGAGGCCGAAGCGGTGGCCTTCGTACCGCCTCGCGACGCGGATATCCTGGTGGCCGACCTCTCCACCGAGCCGGGCGGGCTGCCGTCCATAGGGCGGCCGGTCAACCTGACGCAGCGTCCCGACTACGACAATCAGCCTTCCTTCACTCCGGACGGATCGGGCCTCTGGTATACCGCGAACGATCCACAAAGCGGGCAGTCGGATATCTGGCGCTACGACTTCGCCAGTGGACGTGTCACGCAGATCACGAGCAGCGCGCCCGAGAGTGAATACTCAGCGACGCCACTCCCCGACGGCTCGGGAGTCTCGGTGATTCGTGTGGAAGCCGACTCCACCCAGCGCCTGTGGCGATTCAGCCTCGATGGCCTGAACTCCTCGGTGATCCTCCCGGACGTCGCACCGGTTGGGTATCACAAGTGGGTCGACGAATCGACCATTGTGATGTTCGTGCTCGGAAATCCGGCCACGCTGCAGATGGGTGATCTCCGAACCGGTCGGGCGCGGGTCGTGACGGAAGGCATCGGCCGCTCGATCCATAACATCCCCGGCACCTTTGATGTCTCCTATGTGCAGCAGCATGAGGATGGGTCGACTACGATCATGCGACTACCCGGCGATGGTGGAGCGCCCGAGCCGATCACTGAAACGGTGTCAAACGGGGATTTCCATGCGTGGACGCCGAACCGGGTGCTTCTGATGGCCGACGGCCCCCGCCTCTTCGCCCGACGGTACGAGCCGGAAGCTGCGTGGGAGGAGATCGCTGACTTCTCCGATCTGCACATCAACCTGTCCCGCCTCGCCGTGAGCCCTGACGGAACACAGATTGCGCTGGTTGCCGAACTTGACGCGCTCGAGCTCCCGACGAACTGATCGCCGGCGCTCAGGCGCCACCATCACCTCGAACAGGAATCCCGGGTGACGTGTCTCCCGGATCCAGCAGCGAGATCTCATGAAGCGTACGCCCCTGTCTGCCGTCGCCATGCTCACCCTTCTACTCCCTGTCGTGACGCCCGGATCAGTGTCCGGTCAGGACGCCGCTCAGGTGACGCGGCTGGTGCCGAGCGCCGACCGCATCGTTGTCACTCTCGGTGAGCGGGTCGCTTTTTCCGTGACAGCAGTGGATGCCTCGGGCTCGACGGTCGACGTTCCTCTCCGGGTGGTCGGTCCCCGCAACTCGGTGCGTGTGGGTGATGGCTTCGTCGAAGGCCTGGCTCAAGGCGAGTTCGAGATCATCGCGACGCTCGTCGTGAGCGCCCGTTCAGGGGTGACACCGATGTCGCTGAACGTTCCGATGGTGGTCGAGTGGCCCGCCGTGACCGACGTTCTGGTCACAGCGGCCCATGATGCGCTCTTCGAGGGCACCACGATCGGGCACGACGTCCGAGCACTTCATGCCGACGGCACGCATCGCCCCGATCCGAGCGTAACGTGGCAATCGTCAGATCCGGCGATCGCGAGGGTGGACGGATTCGGAAACGTCACCGGCGTGGCGGCCGGCCAGGCTGCGATTACCGCTTCGTTCGCGGGTGTGTCCGCGTCACTCTCGTACGACGTCGAGGCGCTGCCGCGGGTCACGCTCGATCTCGATGGCGGTCCGGCAGAGGTGCGCACAGGTGACGTCATCCACTTCCAGGCCACGGTACGTGATGCCTCAGGCACAGTCCGTGATGACATCCCGATAAGCTGGTCCCACGCATATACCGCCACGGACGGCATGCTCGGAGTCGCGGCGACCGGCCAAATCAACGAACAGGGATCGTACGTCGCGGACGTACCCGGTATCCACACGGTGACCGCGACCGCCGGTACCTTGAGCGCTCGACACTCATTTCACGCTAAGCCTCGTGACGTCGTCCAGGAGCTCGAGATCGTTGGGCACGGCGCAGAGGACTGGTATCGCACGACAGACCTCTGGGCCCTCGAGGGCACGAACGGTCGCGACTACGTCATCACCGGATCGAAGGTCTCCGGTGGTTATGCCTTCTTCTACGACGTGACCAACCCGGCCGCACCGGTCAAATACGACTCCATCCAGGTCGATGCCCGCACAGTGAACGATGTGAAGGCGTCACCCGACGGCCGGTATGCCGTGCTCTCCAGGGAAGGAGCCACCAACCGTCGTAACGGCCTCGTGATTGTCGACATGGCCGACCCGAGCCAGCCGAAGGTTGCCACCGTGTACGAGGACGGGATCACCGGTGGTGTGCATAACATGTTCGCTGACAACGACTACCTCTATGCGCTGTCCGACGGGGACAAGTTCGTCATCATCGATATGACCGACATCTATGCCCCTCGCTATGTCTCGGAGTACAACCACCCGGACAGCAGGACTCATGACGTGTGGGTTGCTAACGGGCTCGCCTTCTCGTCGGAGTGGGGCACCGGAGTCGTCGTCGTGGACGTCGGTAACGGACGCTGGGGCGGCTCCCCCGAAAATCCCGTCTTCGTTACGAACTACCCGACGCCGTCCGGCTCGACGCACGCCACGTTCCCGTACTACTCCGAGTCGACCGGGAAGACATATCTCTTCCTCGGCGACGAGATCATGAACCGTCGCGGCCTGGCCTGGGCGGGGTACCCCCGTTCAATGGGATCATACGCCGACCAATATGACCCGGAGACCGGCGTTGGCGGGATCCCGCTCGTCACGCGCGGCTACATCCAGATCATCGACTTCACGGATCCGGAGAACCCGAATATGGTCGCCCGCTACCAGGTCCCGGAGTTCGGAACGCACAACATGTGGGTCGAGGACGACGTCCTGTATCAGGCTTACTACGAAGGTGGCGTCCGCATGGTCGACGTCAGTGGCGAGCTGATGGGAAATCTCTATACACAAGGTCGTGAGATCGCCGTCTTCAAGTCCGCGTCACCCGCGGGGTATACGCCGAACTCAACCATGGTGTGGGGCGCACAGCCCTTCAAGGGTCATGTTTTCTTCAGCGACACGAACTCGGGTCTGTGGGCCGTGAAGATGCTCCCGAAAGGGCGACCGGTGTCGTAAGCCATGCCATTCATCTGCATTCGCCGCGGGCTGGCTCTCCTGCCCGCCGTCCTCGCGTCGAGCGCTTACGTAACGCGGCTCTGAAGCGGGCTCTACTCCGCAACCCACTCCGTCCACTGGGCTTCGGCCGCTCCCACAGACAGGCGGTTTCCGCTGCGAACAAGCGGCTGCCGAAGAATCAACGGTTCGTCACACGCGATCTCGAGCCAGCGATCGTCACCGTAGTAGGCGGTGCGCAGGCCGAGCGCATGGAACCGCTTTGAGTCCCGGTCGATCAGCTTCTCTTCCCCGAACTTCTGGAAGAAGCGGCGTAACTCACCCTTCGACGGACTCCGATGCTTGAAGTCCATGAAATGGATCTTGATACGTCGCTCTTTGAAGAAGCGCTCTGCTTTCCGCACGTCGGCGTTGTTCTTCACGCCAAAGATCTGGACGTCCATGACGATGAAGATAGCTCCTTGATCCGCCAACCACCTTGCGCTAGCCCTCAGACATGGACCTTCAGCTTGGCCTTTTCCCCAACGACGTGCCGCTTGGGACTGGGGCGCCCGTTGGGCCCGCCCCCGTCCCGGACCACCTACAGTCCGCAGCCAGGCGCCTGCCCAAGACGCTGCGGATGGGGACGTCGTCGTGGAGCTTCCCTGGCTGGGAAGGAATCGTCTACGACCGACGGGCGTCACAGACTCGCATTGCGAAGCACGGGCTTGCTGCGTACGCACGGCATCCACTTCTGCGTACCGTGGGACTCGATCGTACATACTACCGGCCAATCGACGTCGAGACGTACAGGAGCTACGCCGAAGCTGTCCCCCGCGATTTCCGATTCCTCGTGAAGGCAGACCGACTCCTAACCTCACCCACGGACCCGGACACGGTCGGCGTCCGTGGCACCAACCCACACTTTCTCGATCCCATGTATGCGATCGAAAACGTCCTGACGCCCATGCTCGAAGGGCTGACCAACAAGGCAGGCCCACTGCTCTTTCAGTTTTCTCCGATCCCACCCAACCTTGTTGGAGGAAGCAGGCGCTTCCACGAGCGCCTCTTCCGGTTTCTCGACGAACTCCCGGACGGTCCGACGTACGCCGTGGAGCTGAGGACGCCAGCGTTCCTGAACGAGGACTACGCCAAGCTCCTTCAGGCCACCGGTGTCGCCCACTGTTACACAATCCATCCGGCCATGACTCCGATCGAAAAGCAACTCGAGATTGTCTCCCCATTTTATCAACCGGCGTTGATCGTTCGGTGGATGCTCCACACGGGATTGAAGTACCAAGTCGCGAAGGAGCGCTACCAGCCGTTCGACCAGATCGTCGACGACGATCCCGTCTCCCGTGAGGCGGTCGCAAGAACCGTGATCGACGCCATGATCGCGGAACGGCCAGCCTTTGTGGTCGCGAACAACAAAGCGGAAGGATCCGCCCCACTCTCGATCTTCCGACTCGCCGAGCGAGTCGCCGCCTGGAGCCCCGATGCTGCGTAATCCCCGACTCTGGCTCGCCGTTGCAGGCGGCTGGCTGCTTCTCACCGGACTCGCCCACACCGCAGCGCACGTCTGGGCGTTCGTGCTGGAAAACGGCATCGGCGGGCTGCGACAGTTCGCGATGAACGCGATGAAACAGGCGCAGTCTCCGGATCCACTCACGCCGAGCATGTGGCGTCAGTTTCGCATGTTCAGCGTTTCGTTCAGCCTGCTCCTCTTTTTCTCGGGAGCGCTCGATCTGCTCTTCGCGCTCACGGACGCGCCACGCAGGGTGTTGGGGAACGTCGCCCTATTCGGGACCGTGTTTTGGACCATCGCATTCATCCCCTACGCCTTCGTCGACCCCGTCATCCAGTCGATCGTGGTCGCCTCCATCGCGGTACCCCTGCACGCCATCGCCTACCTTGCGGCTACGCTGCCAGCCGACGACTGAGACTCAACGCCGAGCCGTGCTCAGCTCCGCCAGCGCGGACTGAGCAAGCGCACCGAGGTTGGTCCTCCCGCCTGTGTAGTTCCTGAGCAGCACGACCCCCACCCGCGTGTCCGGATCGACCACCATGTAGGCGTTATACCCAGCGACTGAGCCGCCATGTGCAGCGAGTCGATTTCCCTGGTCGTCCATGACCAGCGAAAGGCCTAAGCCGTATCCCACATGGGGGTCCTCAGGCGTCTGCATCCTGAGCATCTCTTCTCGACTCGACTCTTCGAGAATCCTCAGGCCAGGCACGCCGGCTATGGCACCGAGAAAGCGCCCAAGGTCCCCGACGGTCGAGTACACGCCCCCGTTGGGGATCTTGTAGCCTCGCCCAGCATGCTCCCTGGCCGGGGCCTCTCCATCGACGACGTCGTTCCGCGACGTATAGCCCTGCGCGAGCCGGGGCTCCAGCGCTGCACCCTCCACGACGAATGACGACCCGGTCATGCCTAGTGGAGCGAAAATCTCCTCCTCGACCATGTCCATGAAAGGGCGTCCCGCTGCCCTCGAAAGGGCCAGCCCGAGCATGCCGAAGCCAATATTCGAATATTGGTAGCGTGCACCCGGAATCGAGTCGTACGCAGTCTGGGGGATCGATTGCAGAACCCGGTTCTCCCACTCCGAGATTGGCCCCACCACCGACTCAGACCAGTCGGGCTCGCGGACCAGGCCCGCCGTGTGTGAGGCAAGATGGCGAAATGTCACGTCCTGAGTCCCCGGGCGACGGGCCTGCAGTTCGTCGAACTCGGGAAGGTAGTTCGCTACGGGGTCGTCGAGTCCGATCACGCCTCGGTCCACAAGGATCATCATGAGGACAGCCGTCACCGACTTAGAGATCGACCCGGTCCGGGACACCGAAGAGGGCAGCATCGGTTCTCGTGTCTCACGATCGGCGAGTCCCCAGGCATCGGCCCAGACGAGATCGCCGTCCACCATGACTCCGGCGGCGATCCCGCCGACTCCATCATCGGCCACGTCGGCCGCAATCGTCGCAGACAACTGATCAACAGCCTCGGTCCACTGGGCACGCTGAGCCTCGATCGGATTGGCCAGTGCGGCAAATACAGCGAGATACGCAAGCGCTGTGCACGCAAGATGACGGATCATGACACGACCGCTCCCTCTTCTTTCCAGGCCCGGACACTGTCAAGCACCCGCTCCACGTCTGAAGAGTTGTTGTAGAGACCGAACGAGAATCGAAGGACGCCGGCACGCAGTGCGAAGACCGCTCCTGCGTCCACGAGATGCCTGTGTAACAGGTTGACCTCGGGATCATCGGCCGAGTAGTGACGCCCACTCCCGAGACGACCTGAGGAGACGATGTGGGCGAGGTGTGGACCCGGCCGGCCCCCGACCACAGGCAGCCCCAGGTCCATGAGCCCGTCCGCGAGATCCACGGCCAGAGCGCGCACATGTGACTCGATGCGGTCGACGCCGATACCCGTGATCAGCTGGAGCGCAGCCCGGGTCGCGGACATGCCCAGGTAGTTGTAATTACCCAGATCGAAGCGGCGAGCTCCGGCCGCATACTCCAGCGGCCCTTCCGCGTACGCGGTTTCGTGACCGTCGAGGGCGATCCCGTAGCGCGCGACATGGATCGGCACGAGCTGTTCCGCCACCTCCCGACGTACGTACAGAAACCCAAAACCGTAGAGTGAGAGCAGCCCCTTCTGGGTTGCGACGGAGAGCGCATCGATACCGAGTGCGCGCACATCCGTCTCGATTGAGCCGATTGACTGGGCTCCGTCTGCCAGCGTCCACGCCCCGGCGTCCCGAGCTGCACGCACGATCGGCCCGACGTCCGTAATGAAACCCGGTGCGAAGGAGATGGTCGGGAACGTCACGATGCGAGTCCGCTCGTCGATCGCGGCGACCATGCCCTCGATGGGCATCGCTCCGTCTACCGGCGCGACCGTCCGAACCTCCACGCCGTGCCGACGAGCGAGGTTGAACCAGAGATAGATATTGTTCGGGTGCTCGAGCTCGGGGCAGACGACGACATTATCGCCTTCTCGCCACTCGAGGCTCGCCGCGAAAAGGTTCAGCCCCTCGGAGACGTTCTTCGTGATCGCGACCTCGTCGGCCTCGGCACCGATCATCGCCGCGAGCATCCCACGTGTCTCATCCACCTGCTCGCGCAACTCGTCCTTGTTGGCTGTACCCGATACCTGGTGCTCCAGGTAGTCACGTACCACATCGCGAACTGTGGTCGGTATCAGGCCCTTGGCAGCGCTGTTGAGGTAGGTCCGCTCGGATGCACCCGGGAACAGTGCTCGGATTTCTTCGTTCACGACGATTCTCTTCTCGATTCAGAGCGAGCGACGAGGGACGTGCCCACAAGGTCACCCATGACATTGATGGTCGTGTTGCCCATGTCCACAAGCCGGTAAATACCACCCACGATTGCGGCGACCTCGATCGGAAGATTGAAGGCCTGGACGTAGATGAGGGCGATCACGAAGCCACCCCCGGGAATACCGCCCGACCCCTCAGAGAGCAACAGCCCGACCAGGACCACCGACAGCAGCGCAGCAGGGCTGAACGACACTCCAGCTGCCTGAGCCGTAAAGAGCAGGACCGCACCGAGCATGACAGAAGTCCCGTCTTTGTTAAGCTGTGCGCCGAGTGGAAGGGTGAACGAATAGATGGAAGACGGCAGCCCAATCCGCTCAGCCGTCTCCAGCGCAACGCTCAGCGACGCCAGACTCGACGTCGTCGCCGCGGTGGTGGCCCACAGTGGGCCGGTATCGCGCAGAAATCTCACCGATGGCCGATCTGCCCCGAACCTCAACAACGCCATGTATCCGGTGAAGACCATCAGCTGGGCTACGTACACGCCGACGAGGAATCGGGCCATGGGGCCGAGCAGTGCCACTCCGTACGTTCCCACGGTCACGGCCATCAACGCTCCGATCCCTACCGGCGCGATCAGAAGGATGACGTCTACGAGGCGTCGAAAGAGCGAGGCGATGTCGTGGTAAACTCCAGCGAGTCGCGCCCGGGGGGCCTCCGCGAGCATGAGTGTCGCGATACCGAGCAGGACCGCGATCACCACGATCTGCACCACGTTCCCTTCTGCGAAGGCTGCGAAGACGTTCCCGGGAATCATCCCGAGGAGCACGTCGCCGATGGAAGGAACCGTACCCACCGGGCCGTCGACCTGACCGGTCAGCTGCATGCCCACGCCAGGCCCGAGGACGGCCATCGCACCCATACCGAGGAGCAACCCGATCACGTCGGTCGAGACGTAGTACGACATCGTCTTTCCGGCGAGTCGACCAAAGGTCTTCACGTCGCTGAGCGCGGTCAGCCCGGCCAGCAGGTTGAAGAAGACGAGCGGGATCGCAGCAAGTACGAGCAGCCGGATGAAGAGATCACCCAGAGGCTGCAGCACATCTACAGCTTCACCCAGAACGGCGCCCAGTAGAGAGCCTACGACCATACCGATGAGGATCTGGCTCCCCAACCCGATTCTACGCATGACCCCGAACTTGCACTCGCCATGCCGGGCAGCAAGAGTGGACCATAATTTTATAAAGACGATGGCACTGGTTCGCGACGGTGCTCATGGTGGGCGCGCTCACCGCATGTCGAGGCTCAGAGGCCAAGGAACCAGCTGCCGAGCTTACGCGAGCCCAGAAATACAGCATCGTGACCGGCATGCCGATCCCCGGTGCGGCTCCGGTCGGCGGCGCCATGCGTGCACGGGACGCAGCCAACGCTCGAATGGAAGCGCACGACACAATCCGGCAGGGTCGTCCTGACGATCCTCCGTCAGCGGAACTCGGAACCTCGTGATTCCCCGCAGATCACGGTCGCGGTCAATGGCATGATCCGACCACAGGCAACGATCAGACCCCTGTGTCGAATCGTTGCCTGTGGAGTATACTACGGTCGAGTGTGCCACCTCTGCAGGATCATTCAGATGCGCCGTTTCTTTGTTGTCGCGCTCCTCGCGATCACCTCTGTCGCTTGTTCCAGCGCCGACGCTGCACCAGACGGTGCGATGGCCCAGGCAACAACGCCGGACCCAGACCTGCCCACGGTTCTCGTCTACAAGTCGCCTACGTGCGGGTGCTGCAACGGGTGGATCGAACACATGGAGGCGGCTGGTTTCGTCGTCGACGCCCGGAACACGACTGACCTGATGACGGTGAAGCGCGATGGCGGTATACCTCCGCAGCTGTCGTCATGCCACACGGCGATCATCGACGGATATGTGGTCGAAGGGCACATCCCGGCCGAGCAGGTCAAGCGACTCCTGGCCGAGCGTCCCGACGTAGCAGGCATCGCGGTCCCCGGGATGCCAACCGGGTCCCCGGGGATGGAAGGCTCTAACGCCCAGCCATATCAGGTGTTTTCGTTCTCGCATTCTGGTGACGCGGCCGTGTTCGCCGACGTGGATCCCCGCTAGAGGGTTCCCATCGTGCCGGTCAGACCTGTCGTCCTCGTCATCGTGTTCCAAAGTGAACTCGGGCGCGTGATCCGCGATGTGCTGGTCGACGAAGGCTATGATGCCGTGCGTGTCCGCGACCCATACGGAGCGATCGGACTGATGCGCGAGCAAAGCGTCGACCTCGTCGTCGCTGGGCTTTCGGTACTGGACTAGGAAGAAACCAGTCCCCTGAGTGAACTGATGACCGAGTTTCCGGATGTCGCACTCATCGCTCTGTCTCAGCCTGGGAAGATGGCACTCCCGGTCTTCGGTCCTTGGAGACGCGACGGTGATCACATCACCCTGAGGCAACCGTTTCGCCTGAATGACGTCATCGGAGCGGCCAGGGATCTGGTAGGCTGACCGGAACTCCCTGACCGTCGACGTCACCGAAAGGCAGGGGCTCAGGGACTTCGGGGCCCCTCGACCCACTCTGCACGTGCGGAGAGCGGAGAATGCTGACTCGGTCGGTTCGGCATCGATTGCCTCTCGCCGGAATGGGCAACTCACCCGCGGGCCAACACTTCTTCGACCGCGCGACCGCCTGTATGGTTGCATGAGTGACGAGGATGTGTCTATGGGCCGTTCGGCCTCGTCCAACCAGTGAAAGCCCCAAAAACCCTAGCGTCATTTCATCGTGCCTCACCGTACCGTTCGACTCATTACCGCGCTGGCTACCGTCCTCCTTGTCGTACCGTTGGCCGTCGACGCACAGGTCCGTCGGGGCCGACAGGCCGAAGAAGTACCTCGCTGGGCTCCCATGGTCATTGGTGTGAAGGCCGGATGGGACTCGAGCGCCAACGGAGAGCTTCTGGGCGGGCACGTCCGCATTCCGTTGGTACGCAACGGTGTCTTCGAACTATTCCCCAGCTTGGAAGCAATCTTCCTGAGGGGCACCAAGGAGTACCAGTACAACGTCGATGCCGCATGGGTGCCGAGCGGTGTTCGCGGCGGAGTCTTTGCCGGAGGAGGAGTCGGCTGGAGAGACTCCGTCATTGGAACAGAACTCGGCAACCCGCGTCAGACGTTCTTCGGCTTCAACGCGTTCGGCGGCGGCAGGACCAACCTCGGACCCGTACAGATTGAGTTCCTGCTGCGTTGGACGTTCCTGAACGACACGGCGTATCAGCCGAACTCAGCATCGCTCGGCATCAACCTGCCGCTTTGGCGGGCAGCGCCTCCAAGCTGACGGAACCAGGCGTCAACTTCTCTCGGTCAGCTCCCCCCACTCTCTGACGGCCTCTTGGTTAATACCACGAAGTCCGCAAGCGGCGCGTGGTCTTCTTCTGACCATGCGTCGATATCGTCGACCTTGGTCATGACGACCGTCTTCACGCGGGTGCCCGGACGGTAGTCGGCGAGGCGTTCGAGAATGCCCGTTCCCCTCTCTACGTGGAACGAGCCGGCCATGTGGACTACGAACCCTCCCAAATGCGTGACCAGCGACCGAGCGATCGCATGGCCCATCGCTGCATCCCACAGCGCCTGCGAGTAGATCGCGTTGGGGTTGAGCTCACCCCGCGGAGCTCTGCTGGCAGCTGACTCGCCAGCTGAGTCCGATGAGTCTGAGGACTGCTGCATACCTAGCATCGCCTCGGTCATCAACGCGTCCCACTGCGCACGATATCGGTCCGAGGGGCCCGGATACGGAAGCGGTGGCAAGTACTGACGGGCCTGCTCGGACAGCGACTCGAGCGATTCCGGTCCCTCGTTGGTGACCCGATTCACATAGCGCCTCGGCGCATTGGCGGCGATGACCGGCAGGCCGAACGCCCGAGCATGCTCGACGAGCGGGCGATATCGTCCCTGGTAGTCATCCCACGGGCGCGACGAACGGAGGAAATGCGCCTCCGTGATCAAGCCGGCCAGGTACTCGTCCACGACGTACTGCACGTCACGCTCGAACATCTCAAGAGAGAGGAGCACAGTCCGGCCTGCACCAGACCCCGATCGGATCCGACGTACGACTTCGTTGAGCAGTACCGTCTGAAACGCATGGCCCACCATGTCGTCGTGCTCCTCACCGACGAGGAGCACCTCGGCACCAAGCGAGCCGTCGATGATCGCCGATAATGTCGTGACCTGACCGTTGCGGTCGTAGACCCGATAGTCGACTCCATCCGCGATCGAGGACGTGGCCCCATGAGGGGCCTCCGCCTGAGCGTTCACAGAGGCGGCCGCAACGCACACGAGTGTGATGACGAGGCCAAGCGATCTAGTCATCAAGGGCAGGCACAAGTAGCGCAAAGCGGTCGACATAAGCGTGGGGGACGAGCACGGGCCGCGACAGGCTCAAACACGACCATGACCCGGGCAAGCTAGGTCCGGCGCACGCCACGGTCGACGCTGCCGCGCCAACCGACGTACCTTCGCCTCAACGTTTTCTGCTTCAGAAGAGGCCCACGTGACCTGGATCTACGTACTCGCGGTATTTCTGCTGCTCATCACGATCTACGACCTGACGCAGAAGAAGCATGCCATCCTCCGGAACTTCCCCATCATTGGGCATTTCCGGTACATGCTCGAGACGGTCGGTCCAGAGCTAAGACAGTACATCGTGACCTCGAACAACGAGGAACTGCCGTTTTCGCGTGATCAAAGAACGTGGGTCTATGCCTCGGCCAAGAAGCAGAACAACTACACTGGATTTGGGACGGACAACGACCAGGAGCGCTCGCCCAATTACCTGATCATCAAGCACGATACCCTCGGTCGAGCCGACAACCGTCACCACGACGACCACTTCTCACTTCCGTGCGCCAAGGTCCTGGGCGGCCACCGGGATCGGCGACACGCGTTCCGTCCCGCCTCCGTCGTGAACATCAGTGGGATGAGCTTCGGCTCCCTATCCTCTGCGGCAGTCGAGGCGCTCAACCGAGGATCTGCGATCGCAGGCTGCCTTCACAACACGGGCGAAGGAGGGATCTCGCCGCACCACCTTCACGGAGGCGACCTCATCTGGCAGCTGGGCACCGGCTACTTTGGGGCACGAGCACCGGACGGCACCTTCGATCTTGAGGCATGCATCAGACAGGTCGAAGCTCACCCCGTGCGAGCGATCGAGATCAAGCTGAGTCAGGGTGCCAAACCGGGTCTCGGGGGTGTGCTGCCCGGGGAGAAGGTCACAGCCGAGATCTCGAGAATCCGCGGCGTACCCATGGGTGAGACGGTCATCAGCCCAGCCGGACACAAGTCCTTCTCCTCCGTCGACGAGATGCTCGACTTCGTCGAGCACCTCGCGGACGCAACCGGCCTCCCAGTCGGGATCAAGTCTGCGGTTGGGCTTCTCGGGTTCTGGAAGGACCTGGCGGATGCGATGGCTTCGGAGGACCGAGGCGTCGACTACATCGCTATCGACGGCGGCGAGGGGGGCACCGGGGCAGCGCCATTTGCGTTCTCCGACCACGTCGCGCTGCCGTTCAAGGTGGGCTTCACTCGCGCCTACTCCATCTTCGCCGAGCGAGATGTACACCAGAACGTCGTCTGGATTGGGGCTGGCAAGCTTGGTTTCCCCGAGACAGCGCTGATGTCCTTCTGCCTCGGAGCGGACATGATCGCAGTGGGTCGTGAAGCCATGCTGGCCATCGGGTGCATTCAGGCTCAGCGCTGCCACACGGGTCACTGCCCGACCGGCGTAGCCACGCAAAACCCGTGGCTGGTCCGCGGCTTGGACCCGACGAGCAAAGCCGAACGGCTGGCGAACTATGTGATCACGCTCAGAAAGGAGCTGACCCGCCTGAGTCACGCGTGTGCCGTGGAGCACCCAGGCCTCCTCACAGCCAAGCACATGGAGGTGCTGGATGGCCACTACGGCAGCCGTCCTTTGCTAGAAGTCTTTGGATACGAAGACGGTTGGGAACTACCGTCGGAGGCCGACGCTACGGCTGTACTTCAGGCCATGCGAAGTGCGTGACGGGAAGCGAAACCGTCGCAGCAAGCCTTATGGTGCTTGTCCGCATGGGGCTGTCCCTTGAAGAGCGGACACACCTGTTGGCGTATGGTCTTGTCGCGCTGCTCGCATACGAGGCATTGACCGAACGACTCCGAGCTGGCCGCTCGCCCTGCTCCGGGTAGTCGCGCCGGGCATCGTCGACGAGGCTCTCCAGGTGCTGGTACCGAACCGCACTTTCGGGCCGCGCGACATACTCTTCAATACGATTGCCGCGACGATGGCCCTGAGGTCAGTCTCCGTCATAGAAACTGTCCGACGCTTCGCGCGAAACCGCCGCGTCAGTCGATGAAGATGGTCTCCTGGGCGGAGACGAAGAGAACGTCGCGAAGCTCGGGGAAGCGCAAAAAGATGTCGCCACGCCGCTGGCGCAGGCGATGACCCGAGAAGCCGACCATGACGAGGTCGGCTTCGGACGAACGAGCCTCAACCAGGCGTTCGAAGTCGATCGAGTCGTCCGTCGGAATGACGAGTACGTTCTTCTCACTGATCAGCAGGCGCCCCTCGGAGATCATCTGCTGGATCTCTGCACGACGCTCCTTGACCTCACCACGCGGATAAGCCGCGAACAAGCTCACCTCTGCGCCCTGCCAGTCCTTGTGACCGAGCAGGATATACGACAGCAGGATCATCAAGTTCGCGTTTCGAGCGTCGTGCCATGTGAGCCAGACATGGATGCTCTTCCGCGTCCCGAAGAAGTTGTCACCGTGCCGCAAGACGAGACGGTCCATGTGCGGCACACCTGCCATGAGCATCCCGTCCACGACCTCATCGAGCACTTCCGGAGGGTCGTAGCGACCAAACTCGAGCAGGAGTGCGTTGTTCTCCATGCCCGAGATTCCGGGCATCTGAAGTCCCTGCCCGAGCGCCGACGTCATCGACGGACTAATGACCGCGTCCATGTAAATGGCGCCTTTTCGCTGGTGCATCACTTCAATCAACCGATCCCGGACCTCCTGACTCGCCTCGTAGTTCTCTTTGTCGAGCCGCCCTTCGATGTGGTGGAAATAGGTTCCAAACCCGTACCGGTGGCAGAGCCACTCAAGGAACTGGAGGGGCGCTGAACGGTCGAAGGTTCGGGATGAGATCGAGATGACACTGGGTCGCCAGTCGTCAGGCGGCATCTTCTGCAGACGGATCTGCATGTGCCGGGTCAACTGAGTCATCACGCCCTGGAAGATCTGTGCGAGACCATCTTGCCCCCGACGTCCGCGACGAATCACTTCGTACAGCAGACCCATGAGCGCGATCGCACACGTAGCGAAGAGCAGGTCCATTTGCAGCATGAGCACGAGGCACATCACGGCCCCGACCAGGCTCACATACCACTTCGAACGGAAACTGGGTCGGTACGATGGTCGCGCTGCGAAGTGCTCCAAGAAGGAGATCGCGCACAGCGCTCCGTAAGTCACCATGAAGAACATCGACACAATGCGAGCCACAAGGTCGACGCTGCCCAGCAACACGAAGACGATGGCGATCGCCGACGTCACGAGTGTTGCATTCCGTGGCTCGTTCGCCTCCCCCGTCCCCTCGGCGACGTACGCGTTCATCCGAGGGGGCGGGATGACCGCGTCGCTACCGAGCGCCTGCAGCGTACGCGGGGCTACGAGGATCGAGCCGATCGCTGATGAGATCGTGGCGCATGCCAGACCGATCGGGATGATCGGACCCCACACCGCAATCTCACTCATGATCAGGTAGTGCGAGGAGAGTTCATCCGACGTGACCGACGCCGCGAGCTTGAGCACCACCAGAACGTAGACGAACATCCCGGTCACCGTCGCCATCATGATCCCCGTTGGGATCGACTTCCGTGGTTCGGCAAGATCGCCCGAGAGCCCGACGCCAGCCGTCATCCCGGTAAAGGCGGGGAAGACGATCGCGAAGACCAGCATGAACGAGTCCGGGTCACCCAGGTCGGAGAAGAACCTGATGGAATCAGGGCGAATCGCCTCCGGGCTCGATCCGGCGAAGAACATGGCAAGTGAGAGCCCCAGCACGCCGGCTACCAACCAGAGTGCTTTTACGCCGATGTCCGTCCCCTTTCTCAAGACGACTCCCACGAGCAGTAGTGTCGCGGGCAACGAGATGTATCTGGGGTCGTACGGGGTTCCAAACGTCTGCTCAAACAACCCGGCGAGCGGCCGGAATGACTCGGCGAACGCGATCATATAGAAGGCGACGGAGATTGCCTGAGACATGTAGAGGCTGATACCGATGGCCCCACCGATCGTAATGCCGAACGAGCGGGAGATGATGAAGTACTCGCCCCCACCCTCCACGCGGCGGTTCGTCGCGATCTCAGCAATCGCGAGCGCAGTCGGGATCGTGACGAGGTGCCCGAGCAGAATGATCAGGATCGCGCCGAGGAGTCCCGTGTGGCCTACGGCGTACCCGAAGCGCAGAAACATGACCGCGCCGAGAATCGTGCTGACGCTGGCGAGAAACACCGGCGCAGTGCCGAACCCGTGTCCTTGAGTCGCCGCAGCGGTGTTGCTGTTGGCTGACATCCCGTCAGTCATGGAGTTCTTCCTGCCGCCCACCAGTCACCCGGATCGACCCGTCCGCCAGGCGCGAACCGATCAGCGAGCCAGAGGGCCAGTCGGCGGAGCCGTGTACCGGCCAACCAGCGCCACGCCCTCGCCATGGGCCGGGAAAAATCCTGATTGTAGGGACAGACCCGAACACATATCGAGCAATCCGAGTTTTGATTCGACCAGAAACGGAAGCACGGTTCCGCGTCGACGGTCCATTTCTTTACCCCGACGATGTTTGAGCGGTTGTAGACCTCGTCTGTCGGCGGACCCGAGGGAATCGCATTCACCGGGCACGCGTCCGAGCAGCGCCGGCAGATCTTGCAGAACTCATTCACACCGAACGCTTTCGGCCCATCGGGCTCGAGCGGCAAGTCAGTAAATATCTTCCCGATCCTCACGCGCGGACCGAACTCTTCAGTGATCAGCAGGCCATGCCGGCCGTACTCACCCAGTCCGGCTTGCAGCGCCAGAGGAATCGCCAGGGCCGTATCATTCATCGTCGCGACCGCGCGGTACCCGAGATTCCGTACGTACTGTGCGAGGCCAAGCAGCACGAGAGTGTCGTGCGAATATCCGACACCTGTGGCGGTCCCGCTGAGCGCGGAGGGCACAGTCTCGATGAGTTCCCGATCCATCTGCTGCGCGATCACGATCACGTTCGGCAGGTCAGTCGGAAGTTCCTGAGGCTTCGCTGTCTCTCCGAGCCGTGAATACGCGTGCGAGTACACCCAGCGCTCGTCATACTCGGTGATCCCGACAAGGTCGGCACCGAAGACCCGTCCCACGTGCTTGATCTCCCGACTCATCTCGCCGGGAGAATCGACCGGGACACGTTCCTCCGGACCCTCCCGGTGGACAGTAAAGGGATCGAGGAAGCCCTCTCGCCGGTTCTCGTCTTCCTTCAACTCGGCAAAGATGTCCGGGAGATGCCACGAGGCGTTTCGCAGGGCGTAGTCCTTCTGTCGAAACCCCTGCGCCTTCTTCCACTTCTTGAGCGGGGTCCGATACGTCTCAAAGAATCGGTCGGTACGGTCGGACCGTACCTCCGGGTCCCAGAAGGCTCTCGAGTAGATGTCGTTCTTCTGACTAAACCGCTCGAAGTGCCCCAGGACCTCAAAGCCTGCGGCTGGGCGCCGAGCGTCACTCGATCCGTCGGCGCTCATACCTCACCCTCCCAAATCATGCGCAGATACCGTTCGGGTGCCTGCAGGAAGTCTCTCATGAGCGTTACGGACGGCAGCTCATCATACGTCACTGGCGCGACCGTGCCCTCGTCGAATGAGTAGATCCGCGAGTCGGGAATCGCCATCAAAATCGGCGAGTGAGTGGCGATCACGAACTGACTGCCTCGCTCGACGGCTTGCCGGATCATGGCGACGAAGCCGAGCTGGCTCTGCGGCGACAGGGCGGCCTCGGGCTCGTCCAGCAGAAAAAGTCCGTTCGGGGCCAGCCGCTGCTGGAACAGATGGAGAAATGCCTCGCCGTGTGAACGTGCGTCAGGGTCCCGTCCGTAACGGTTCTCGATCGCACCGATGGAGGCGCGGTGCGGCCCCCTGGCGAGGCGTCGCGCGTATTCGGACGATTGCGCGAGTTCCGTGTCGACGCGTTCGAGCTCGGCTTCATGCTCTGCGCGTTGCGCGACAAGTCCCTTCTGAAAGCCAAAAAAATCCTCAGCTCTGAGGAAGAAGCCACGATGACTACGTGTGCGCCACGTGAGCTGAAGTCGGCGTGCAAGCCGGCGCTGAGGCCCGAGTGTCGGGTCCGTTGCAGGACGCGCCGAACCCACCGCGGGCAGCTCGCAGGCGATGGCAAGTGCCTCCAGCAAGGTGGACTTCCCGGTCCCGTTCTCACCAACCAGGATACTGACGGGGGCATCCAGGTCGAGCTCCCGAAGGGAAGACAGGGCTGGAACGGAGAACGGAAACCCGCCCTCCACGCCGGCCGAGTACGACACCGTGGTCAACTGCGCTGGCGCCGTGGCCGCCTCGCGGTACGCGATCTTCAGTGGGTCCTCCATGGATGGTCGTGGCGTGCGA